>FWWM01000182.1_pt1 | contig 208451 bp, 256 predicted proteins | sample 2228351 | NCBI WGS metagenome assembly FWWM01 (sample SAMEA103939774, study PRJEB20133) | metagenome | reverse complement strand
AAGTAGTTGTACACCCACCTGCAACCATCCAGCGTCTGCTCTAACACAAGCTCCTGTTCTTTCGTTGGGTAGAGGCGGAACTTGTAGTTAAGCGTCATTTTATTTTTTTTACATAGCACTATTGCTACTTCTATTATTTAACGTCTCAGGCACTTTGGCGGGAGGGTGGGGTAGAGGAAAAGATTCATTGACGGGAACCAAATTCATCCCACCTCTAAAGAGTGTGGGTTTTCTTTGGTTCCCGTACCCTCCGATATGATAAAGCCCGCGATACCTTATCTTGACCTGATCTACAAAGCAAGACAGGCAACCAACCTGCCGATATGTGCCTACAGTGTCTCTGGCGAATATGCGCTGATAAAACACCTTGATCCTTCCCAGGTAGTCGTTCCAGGTCGTTATCCACTTCCCGTCGGGGTCGTCATCCTCGCTCCTGACCTTAGTATCGAGGTATTGCAATACGATTTCCCGCCTGTCCATGTCGAGAAGACTTTGTGATGCGTCGCTCTTGTAGAGCCATTGCGCAAAATTGATCATGGCCTTTAGCTGGTTTTTCATATACGCTTCTGACTTGTCGTTCTCTTTCATCCAGAGGTAGAAGTCTCTAATCAGAGAGGCGTTGGAGGCGCTTATCCTTCTGTCTTTTTCATTTGCGGGGGTCTCCAAGCCCCTCAACACGGTAGCCAGGGTGACGGGCATCTATACAAAGGATGTGCATCCCATGTATTAGAACCCTATTTTTAGCGGGCCCAGAGGTATTTATCGGCAAAAACCAACAAATCCTGCCCTCTTAAAAGTCCAAAAGGCCGCATTTTTTGTGGGGTCAGCGGCAGAAGCAACAGCGGATAAGGGACAAGGCAAAGAGAAAAATGCATATGAAAAACAGGGCGGCAATCACAACAGCGGCGCGAAGAAAAAGAAGGAAAGGCGGTACAAGCATCTATACGAGCAAGAAGAGGTTAGAAGATGGTACAACAATGTCTGCAGGGGTTCAAAGATAACTGCAGATGTATATTTTCGAAGGCTGGGACATATCACTTCAACCAAGAACGTTTCAGCACAAGAGCTTGCAGAAAAAGCCGCAAAGGACGAAAAGTGGGTGTACAATTTTCTCCTTGATCTTGTGACAGAGATGGAGAGTCAAAATTATGCCGGAAGCTATATCGGGTCTAATGTCAAGGCGATAAAATCTTGGCTCTCACATAATGGCATAGACTTAAAGAGAAGAATCAAGATTAGAGGCATAGACGACACACCTACCCTCAGGGACAAACAAACACTTACGCCGGAACGTTCAAGGACACTCTACCTAAACTCGCCTCCGCAGTCCAGATGTGCCGAGTCGCTTATGGCACAATCAGGTTTGCGCCCGGAGGTCATCGGATATTATGACGGTTCTGACGGACTGACGATAGGAGATATTCCAGAGATTAGAATTGGGACTGATGGCAGCAGCAATAACAACAATGTCAGCATAACCTTTCTTAAAATCCCCTGCATGCTTGTGGTAAGGAAGGAGCTGAGCAAGGCCAGACATCAATACTTTACGTTCATGACTGCTGAGACTTGCGAGTATCTCAAAGAATACCTCTATCGCAGAATAAAGTCAGGCGAGGTATTGACCCCGGATTCACCGGTCATAGCTCCAGAGAGATCGGGTAAACCATTCTTAACGACCACAAATGTGGGCGAGTTAATTAGGACCTATATGAGAAAAGTGGGCATAAACTCAAGACCCTATGACCTGAGGCATACTTTTGACACGCAGCTTATGCTTGCCGAGAGCAGAGGGCTGATCCTGAGGGACTACAGGGTGTTCTTTATGGGCCACAAGGGGGACATTGAGCACACGTACACACTCAACAAGCATAGCCTGCCGGAAGCCGTAGTCGAAGACATGCGCAAGGCGTTCTTGAGGTCTGCGAGTTTCCTTCAGAGCAGTAGTATCTTGGAAGCAGATGGACCTGCGAACCTTAGAGACGAGTCCTACAGGAGGATGCTTTTGCTTGCCGGCTATACTGATCAGGAGATAGACAAGGAAGATCTTTTGCATCTTGATGATGAAGAGCTGGCAAAGAGGGCGAGGGAAAAACTTCTGCAATCGGTCAGCCGGGAAACTGCTGTCTCAAACAGCGGGCAGAAGGTTGTTCCGCTTGACGAGCTGCCGGAATATCTGTCAAAGGGATGGAAGTGCGATCACGTAATAGAATCGAGGCAGCAGGTAATAGTCAGTTGCGGCCATCCTTCGACGAGGCAACCGACGACGACATCTGGATAAGCTTGAGCCATGTCAGGAACTTTGCAGCATACTCCTCACGTGGCATTTCATCTCTCTCCGCCGCTATTACCTGGTAAAAAGGAGATTCATGACCATACCTATTCCTAACAAACTCCTTGAACTCTTTCAGATTGATGGAGGTTGTTCTCTTGTTGCCCATAATGCAATGACCGTAGATTACCAACATGTATCAATAAAAGAAGGAACAAGTTATGTCAAATTTTTGTCAGGTTTTGGTAACACTAAGGGGTCTGCGAATACTTTCGAGCATGAAATTCTCGGACATCCCTCTTTGAGTTATATCAGTTTCGACAAAATTATTCCCTCTTGATTGACCATAAAGCTGGTTGACATTTGCCTGCACTGAATTGCATTGCAAACATGATCTCTTTTAACAGCGCCAACTGGCGTTGACTTGAGAGAAATTGCCTAGCGATAATCTTGTTCAGCCATCTATTGCCAATGACCGCAGATACTGGCATTCACTGACGCCGGAGCAGGTACTTTCGCAGTTAGAATCAAGCAGGGATGGCCTAGATGAAGAGGAAATACCGATCAGGCAAAGAAAGTATGGAAAAAACGAGCTGCGAAAAGCGGTAAGGCGTTCTTCAGCAACAATCTTTGCGAAGCAATTCGTCTCCCCCCTCATCATAATACTACTGGCAGCCACCATCATTTCAGCCGTCCTAGGCGAGATACTCGATGCCACCATAATCATGATAATCGTGGTGCTGGCCGCGGTTGTAAGCTTTGTGCAGGAATACCGCTCAGAGAAGGCGATCGAGGCCCTGAGACAGATAACTTCCCCCACAGCCGGAGTGATAAGAAATGGAAGACATGCAACTATTCGATCCGAGGACATTGTCCCTGGCGATATCGTAGTATTTTCGCAGGGCGACATAGTACCAGCCGACGCCTATCTACTTGAATGCTACAGCCTGCAGACCAACGAAGCATCGCTTACAGGCGAGTCTATGCCGGTTGAAAAGAACACACAGCCATGCAAAGCGGACACTCCCCTGCCAGACAGGAAGAATGTCGTTTACAGCGGCACGATTGTCACGCTAGGTAGAGGAAAGGCTGTCGTCTTTGCCACCGGGCACAACACAGAGCTGGGCAAAATAGCCACTTCGGTAGAATTGGTTGAGCGGCAAAAGACGCCGTTTGAGATCAGGATGTCCCAGGTCGGCAGACTGCTGAGCATTGTGATGCTCGGCGTCGTTGTCATTATCACGTTTCTGGGGATATACCGGGGCCACAGCCTGATCGAGATGCTTGTTTGGGGCATAAGCGTCGCGGTTGCCGCGATACCAGAAGCCCTGCCAGCTGTAATCGCTACGTCCCTGACCATAGGGGTGTACAAGATGGCGCAAAAGAATGCGATTGTGAGGAGACTACCCGCTGTCGAGACTTTAGGGGCAGTCACGGCGATCTGCAGCGACAAAACAGGCACGCTGACGACAGGAAAAATGGCTGTGAGGAAAATCTACGTTGACAATACAGCAACAAGCATAGGCATGGAGCCAGATGCAGGCAGGCGAACGTTCACCTCTGAACTGCTTGCAAGAGCCGCAGCACTGTGCAACGATGTCATTGTCACATTCCCCAATGACATCAAGAAGGAGAATAAGAATTCTGGCGAACCAATCATATCAGGAGATCCGACAGAGGTTGCCCTCGCGTCGTTCTCCTCCAGCATGCTGGGATTAACGAAGGACAGGATCGACGGCCAATTTCCCCGGGTATTCGAGATACCTTTCAGCTCTGAAAGAAAAATGATGACGACTGTCCACAGCTTGGACAATGAAAAAGTGATGGTCGTAACCAAGGGAGCGCCTGAGGTCATCTTGGGGATATGTGACAGGATAGTTATTCACGATCAGGTATTCGAGCTGGACGGCGAGCATGCCAGCCGCATTGCACAGGCAAACAGCGCCTTTGCGTCTGAAGCGCTCCGCGTACTTGGCGTTTCATACAAGGAAATACGAAGTGGCGATATTGGACGCATGGACGTGGAGCTGGAGAAAGGCATGATCTTTATCGGCCTTGTAGGCATCATGGATCCGCCGAGGCCGGAAGCGATCAAGGCAATCTCGCAGTGCAAAACTGCAGGCATTAATGTCACCATGATCACGGGCGACAACAAAGTCACTGCCGAAGCCATTGCTAGAGAAATGGGCATCTTGGACAATGCAGGAAATCAGCCTAGGACCCTAACTGGGGCTGAAATTGACGGCATGTCCAATGAAGAGTTCAACAGCGCGGTGTTGCAGACGCGCGTTTTTGCGCGGGTTCTCCCAGAGCACAAGCTCAGGATCACCAATGCATTGCAAAAATATGGCCATATAGTTGCAATGACCGGCGACGGCATAAACGATGCGCCCGCGCTAAAGGCTGCAAACATCGGGGTGGCGATGGGCTTGACTGGTACGCAGGTTGCAAAAGAATCTTCTTCAATGATACTTGCTGACGATAACTTTGCAACGATAGTGTCGGCGATAAGCGAAGGCAGGCGGATAATGGACAATGTAAAGAAATATCTCGTCTACCTGCTGTCTGCAAACATTGGCGAGATTCTGCTCTTTTCCTCCGCGTTGATAATAGGACTCCCTACTCCGCTTTTGGCCAAGCACATACTCTACATTAACCTTGCCACCGACGGCTCGCCGGCCATAGCCCTTGGGACAGAGCCGGCGGAGCCGGACATCATGAGAAGGTCTCCGCAGGATCCGAAAAAGAGCGTCTTTGCTGGCACCCTCCTCTGGCTCATGGGAATCTCGCTCATTCTTGGCGGCCTGTCCTTAGGGCTGTTCTGGCACACCTTGACATCAAATGGATGGACCGATGCCGCAGAAGCAAAAGCGCGTACTATGATATTTGGGCTGATAATATTTTTTGAAATATTCTTTGCCTACTCTATCAGATCGTTTAGAAACAGCGTCTTAAAGATGAGGTTCTTGGGGAATAGGGCGCTTTTGTTCTCGATAGCAGGCGAATCCGCAATGGTAGTTGTGATAATGACTGTCCCGGCGTTCCAGAGCATATTTTCTCTAGTTCCACTCCAAGCGGCCGACTGGGCGCTTATCCTTGTCTTGGCTACGCTTGGATTCGTATACGCAGAAGCTACAAAGGCTGTGATCGCGCAAAGACGCAGAAATGGTGCCAAGCAAGCGGCCACAAAAGGAGTACGGGAAGCATGAGGTCTGTTGGTGAGGAAAGGACCTGGTTCAAGAAAGAAAGCGTGGGTCTTGTGCTCGGACCGCTCTTATTTGTTGCAACTGTTCTGGCGCCGTTTCCTGACAGCATGGCCAAGGCTGCCGCAGACTATTCCGTCCCTGCATTTGCGCCACAGCTCGCCCTTGGAACAATGCTATGGATGATCGTGTGGTGGGTCACGGAATGCGTACCTCTAGGGATTACAGGCATGATAGCCCCTCTTGTATTCACTATCTCAGGCATTCTGACTATACGGGAAGCTGTCCAGAACTTTGCCGACCCCATTATCTGGATATTTATTTCCGGCTTCATCCTGGCAGCCTCATTTCAGCGATGGGGACTTGACAGGAGGATAGCTTATTCTCTGGCCATCCTTTACCGAGGAAGCAATCCCAAGATTGCCACATTTTTTGTCGCATGCCTACCTGTGTTTTTGCTGACCATGACAGGCTCTATCACTGCGTCGACGACCATCGTCTTTCCATTCCTCATCGCTTTCATGAATATACTGAATATACCGGTTCACACTGGAAATGAAGCTCAATCCGGCAAAAGCAATTACGCTGAAGCGAGTTTCCTTTCACTTGGCCAGGCTGCCACCGCAGGGGCCATGCTCTTGCTGATAAGTACCGCGCCCAACCTTGTAGCAAAGGCCACTGTGGAAAAGTTTGTGCCAGCAGAGACAATATCGTTCGCAGACTGGTTTGTGATAGGCACCCCCCATGCGATAATGGGTCTGCTGGTTTCTTGGGCAGTAATTTTTCTGTTCATCAAGCCGGAGATCAGGACCCTGCCTGCTACAAGGGAACAGTTCAAAACCAGCCTGAGGAGCATGGGTGAAATGAAAAGAGAGGAAAAAGCTGTTCTGACCATACTGGTGGTGGCAATGTTTCTGTGGGTCGTGCCCTCATTGCTGAGGTCTTTTCCGGTCAGCGATCTGGGCGCATTTTCAGGGTTTGTCGGCGCGTTTGCAGCAAACATCACAGAAGCCATTCCTGCATTGATGATAATAATGGCAGTCGCGGTGGTCAGAACCGGCAGGAACAGGCCACCTTTGCTAAAGTGGGACGAAATGGCAAAGGCTGTGGATTGGAACATTGTCATGCTGTTTGGCGGCGGCCTGGTACTTGGCCTAGGAATGCAGGCAAGCGGTCTTGCGGGATGGATGAGCACGCAGATCTCTTTAGCTGCCGGGAGCGAAGTTACGCCATGGACGATCTTTGCGATCAGCGCGGCTATGGGCTTTGCAGTGAGCTATGCAGCGTCCAATACAGCGTCTGCGGTCATAACATGCCCAATTGCAGCAACCCTTGCAATTGGAGCAGGCATCAATCCAATACCGCCAATAATCGCGGCCGCCTTGGCAAGCTCGATATCGAGCGCGATCCCGTCGACGACACCACCGATGGCAATAGTTTACTCTTCGAGAGTCGTCAGGATCTCCAGCATGTTAAAGACAGGCATGACCTCTGACCTGATAAGGCTGACATTGTTGATATTCCTTGGACCGCCGCTGGTAGGTCTGTTGTTCTAGGTTTTGGTGCTCCGCGCCGCCGCAAGAATGTCATCTATTCTCAATAGCATCGTGACCGCCTCTGTAGCTGACTTTAGTACCTGTTCCTTGACAGCAAAAGGTTCTATTACACTCTTCTTGCGCATGTCCCCGACCTTCATTTCTTTTACGTCCACGCCAGTCCAAAGGCTTGTAGATTGCTTTGAGCGTATTTCTGTAAGCGTATTTATCACGTCCATTCCTGCATTTTCTGCAAGCGTGATCGGGATCGACTCGATTGCATCTGCAAAGGCAAGAATGGCAAAATGCTCCCTCCCGGAAATCGATGGAGCCAACTCCCGTAGCTTTTGTGATATGTAGGCTTCAGGCGAGCCACCTCCGGCCACTATTGCAGGCTTTTGGACAACATCCTTTACAACCATCAACGCGTCGTGGATTGATCGCTCGGCTTCGTCGACTATTCTCTGCGAGCCTCCTCTGATAAGGACCGACACTGCCTTTGGATTCTTGCACTTTTCTACAAAGACCCAATTGTCGAGCTCGATCTTTCTCTCCTCCACAAGCTCTGCAAAGCCCAGATCGGCTTGCGACATGTCGTCAAGGTTTGTAACAACCCTTGCGCCGGTGGCTTTTGCCAGTGCGTTAAGGTCTGATTCTTTGACCCTCTTTACAGCTGAAATATTTGCCTTGGTCAGGTAGTGAAGGGCGACGTCGTCTACCCCCTTCTGGCAAAACACGACATTTGCCTTTACGGCCGCTATCTTGTCTACCATTGCCTTTATAATCTTGGTCTCTTCTTCAAGGAACATCTTCATCTGCTCGGGTCTGTCGATGCTTATCTTTGCCTCAAACTCTGTCTTTTCAATCTCAAGCGGGGAATTCAGCAGCAGTATATTTGCATTTTCGATCCTTGTCGGCATTTCAGAGTAGGCGATCTCCTTGTCCACTATTATGCCGTCAACCAAGTGCGATTCACGCATCGCGCCTCCCGGCTTTTTCTGGACCTTGACGTTGTCAAGGTCCGCCACCATGTAATGGTTGCCTGATGCATCCTCAGCCTTCTCAGCGACGGCTAGGATAGCGTTGACTGCAAGGTCCGCCAGCACGTCGCTGTCAACAGATACAATTTTTGACTCCATACTGGTTTTTGCGATGTCCCTCAGGACCGAATGATCGTCCACATCTACATCCTCTGCCATCTGGTTCAGAATTTCTACCGACATCCTCATTGCTTTGCGATAGCCGTCAACGATGATTGTCGGGTGTATTCCCTTTTTGATCAGCTCCTCGGCTTTTTCCAGCATGGCGCCGGCAATTATCACCGAGGATGTAGTCCCGTCGCCAACCTCGTCATCCACGGTCTTGGCTATCTCCACCATGATCTTGGCGGCCGGGTGTTGCACGTCCATTTCCTTCAAAATTGTGGCCCCATCATTTGTTATTGTAACATCGCCAAGAGCATCTACAAGCATCTTGTCCATGCCGCGCGGGCCGAGGACGGGCTTTAGAATAGCCGCAACTAGCTTTGCGGCCTCTATGTTATTTTTTAAAGCAGCTATCCCTTTTGTCTGGGATGTCCCTTCTTTCAGCAGCATTATCGGAATGCCTTCCTTTGTGGTTCCTACAACTGATAGTGACATCAGAGCATATTCTGCTAACTTCTATTTCTTTTGGAAGGATACTCTGCCATGCACTGCAAACAATATTGATATGTATTACACGGACAAGTTAGTTGCAGATGAAGTCGCCTGCGACAAAGAGCAACAACCTTCCTGTCGTCTCTGATGGCTATACAAAGATCTTGCCCGTCCCAACGCGAAGCATCCCATTGAACAATCCAATTCTCATAGCAGGCTTTCCGGACAACGGAATGATAGGCTCTGTCAGCATCAACCACATCATCGAGCAGCTTGGCATGCACCAGATAGCATCTATCGAATCGCAGCATGTAATGCCGGCAGCGATTTTCATAGGCAAGAGGTTCAGGCACCCGTTCAGGATTTATGCCAATGACTCAGGTTCCATATGCGCACTGATATGCGAAGTCCCAGTGATTGCAAGGGGTACATCCTCAATAATAAGCACAATAATTGACTGGAGCATAAACGCAGGCATCAGAGAGGTAGTTGTGCTGGGCGGCATACTACCGACCAACTTTAGCCCACCATATCTTCTTGATAGAAAACCGCTGATTCTGCAGAACGAGATGGTAGGGCAAGACATCAAGCATGCAGACCAAGACTCTACAGAGATGGTTGTGCCGGACGATGCCGTTATTGTCGGTCTTGCCGGCTCTCTTCTATCTGTATGCGCCGCACGGGACCTGAAATGCACAGCCATAATGATCCCGACGATGTCAGAAGCCCCTGACCCTGAAGGCGCTACCATCGTGCTTGAAGCGCTGGCAAAGATTCCACTGAATCTAAAGATTGATACCTCTTCTCTCAGGCAAAAGGTAGAGGCAATAAAGAAACATCTGGAAGAATTTTTGAAAATGCACCGGCAGCAGATGCAGGAATATGAACGGGCAGCGACTCGCGAGACTGAAAGAATATACAAGTGATAACCTAAATCTTGCATTCTTCCAGTAGCTTTAGGGATTGGTTGATAGAGCCTTTTACTTCATTCAGGGTATCCATTACGGCACCGTCGCTGTCGCTCTTTTCCCGTTGCTCCAGCTCGTTGTTGTAGTACTTCATCCACGAGTAGGTGTGCTGCAGGTTTTCAAACAGCTCGAACGGTAGTAGCGTCTGCTTGCCGCCCAGTATAACAGCATCCCACATGTCCGTGAAGAATGGCTTGAAGTCCTTGTACTGCACCGAGTCTTCTATGAACCGCAGCTTTTGCTTGGGTCGTTTGTAACAAACTTGGTGATTTGCTGGGTGTCTCCTTTTTCCTGCCTGCGAAGCTTCCTCTTTTCCACCCAATTTTCCACATATATAGCACCGTAGATTATCGTGGCAAGCAGAGTCATCTCAATTACTAGAAAATCCCATTCAATTGCCATGCCTTTGGCTAATTTCAGGGAGTTAAAACATTATATCTTGGAAGATTGCCATGCCATGCACTGCAATCGTAGATGCTTTATCTTGGCATGCCGCCATGGGTTTTATGGTCAGCAAGATATCCATACGAAAAATAATGGTTGCCGTTGATGGATCCGCTGCCTCTGACAAAGCGGCTGTGTATGCCATGCATCTGGCAAAGATGGAAAATGCAGAGCTGGTGTTCACACACGTCATTGAGGATATAAAGATGGGAGGCGTGATCGGAGCGCGGGCAAAGTACGGAGATATCAAGCTGGTGGAAGGCTATAACAGAGCTAGGAAAGAGTCGGCACTCCAGTGGATTAACCCTCTAGTAGAGAAGGCAAAGAATGAGAACGTGAAGGCAGCGAACGAAATACTGTACGACACTGGGAAATCTGTCACAGGCGTGATAGTGGAACAGGCCAAGAAGAACGATATCGATCTTGTTGTCGTGGGAACAAGGGGACGCTCGAAATTTAAGCGGTTACTGGTAGGCAGCGTTGCCAGTGGAGTATCCAACCACGCGCACTGTCCTGTTCTTGTAGTAAGATGATTTATGTCCGCGGAAACTAACTATCTTGTAATCGCGTCGCTGCTGATCTCCATATCGGCCGCTGCTATTTCGCTTGTTAGATACACGAATGAGAGGGTCCGCAGGCAGGCAGCCACCGTTGGCGCCTATTACGATATCGTAAAGCTGATCGATAACGACAGAGCCGTGGAGTCGAGGGGATTGCTGAGGGCAAATGCTGAATTGAATCGCCTTAGGGATGTTGATCCTGACAGCCATGATGCGCACATTCCGGAAGTAGATAACAAGACTCTGGAAGCTGCAAGATACGTGGCGACGACGTACGACAGGCTGGGATTTATCCTAAAGCACGACCCAAAGCTTGAGCAGGAGATTCTTGACTGGAATGCGGACGTGATAGCTGACATGTGGAAGATGACGAGGCTGCTTGTCAAGAAAAAATGGCGCATGCGAAACCCGCAGTATGCCAGAGAATTTGAAAGGCTGGCTGAAAAGGCCATCACCCACATGGAGCAGATGCAACAATAATGTTATTTCCTCAGCTTTATGATCCGGGCCGCCCGCTTGGAAGGAGTGACCGTTATTGTATCGCCCAGCCTTACAGGAACCCCTTCTGAATGTGCGGTTGTGCCGTACAGACGCGCGTTTGCATCACGCAGCAGCTTGATCTGGACGATCGAGTGAATCGGTACTGTATATCTTGCCTTGGCTATGCCTTTTCCTTTTCTTACTAGGTAAGTAGGTATAATGTGGCATATGCCAATGCGGTTATCGCCAAAGCTTGTATGACCTCTTGGCCGCAGTCTTTCAGGATATGAAAAATACCCGCCTGCTCCAAACGACGTGCTGACAATCACTCCATTGCCAATCGCGTAATCAGTAAACGGTTGAAATTTACTCTGAACGGAAGGTTTGACTATTGTTGCATATCTCAGGCACCCTGCAAACTCTCCTCGCTCAAGATAGACGTCTGTCAGTACGTCCACAGTACGTTTCTTCAAGCGTGCAGAGAGCATCCTCTTTTCCATGATCGAGTACCTGCCAGCCTCGATATCACGCAGCGCCCCGGCAAGGTCGTTGTAGAATATTTCGGCAAGCCTTGCCCTGCTGCCAACGATTCCAGATTCTCTTACTCCCACGAACAAAAGTGGTACGGAAAGGGTTCTTCCGTAGTACCCAAATGTGCCATCTCCCCCTACAACTATGGCAACATCCAGGTCTTTCTGCGAATACTGCATGCCCGCGGACTGGACGCGCTTTACTATCCTGTCCAGAGGAACTTTGGGGCGCCTCGGGTGGACGAATATCCCAAACTTCAATCCAGTCTCTACTTTGTTCCTCTGGATATAACCCGTAATACGGATAGCGCTAGGCAGGGCCTCCTGGAAGGTGACAGGAACACAGCCAGGTTTGTAATCGTGACTATTCCCAATAGCTTGCCCCTGTCGACCACGGGGAGCTTGTGTATTCGGTTCTTTATCATAACCTGTGCCGCTTCTTCAACTGTTGCGCCGCGTCCTACCGTGATAAGGGGCCGCGAAACCACACCTTCAAGCTTTGCATCAAAGAGCTTTGGCCGCAGGCCCGCCCACCTTACGATGTCGCTGTGGGTAATGATTCCAAACGGTTTGCCGGCTTTTGTTACCACGACGCTGCCGATCTCTTTTTCTGCCATCAGCGCCGCCGCTTCCCGTGCTGTCTTTGAGCAGTCCAAGCTTATCACGGCAGGTGTCATTATCTTTTCAACGCGTGCCATGCTCTGGTTCACCAGCACTTCCAGAGCGTCGTCTTTTACAAGCTCGTCTAGGATTTCTTGGACCCTGTCTACTTCCATGTCTACCTGCTGGGCTATTGTCTCTATAGAGAGGTCGGAATAACGGTACAGATTAGCTATTGTGCTTTTCTTCCTTGATTCCTGGTCTGTCGTGCTTCTCAAGCAGTTCGGGCCTCTTTTGATCCTGCTTCCGACACACGTTCACGGATATGCGACCTGTAGGTGAAAAGAAAGCTCTCCCCTCCAGCCACAATGCCTGCGATGATCACAAGTATCGCCGCCAATATGGGCTCTACAAAGGTTGCAAGTATTTCGTGCGCCTGGCCGCCGTTGAATCCCCCGCCTCCCACGTCCGTTGGAAGCATAGAGGCGCCCCAAGATACCCTGCATACATGAGCAGGCCCATGGCGGCGACCGTTCCGGCATTCATCAGCACATGGTGGACCCACGCAAGGGCATTTGCGATCCTGCTCATGCGCCTTCCAAGCACGTTTTCCAAGTAATGGTAAAAGAGCGCAGAGACTGCCACTCCCATCACCCCGACGATGATATACATTATGTAGCCAAACGTAAACCATGTGCCCGCGCCGCCTGCGGCTATCACCCTTGAAATCTCGGGTTTGAAGGCTATTTGGCCCAGCACAAGAAAGGCTGTTAGACCGGCAACAACCGCGCCCTGCACCATGGCTGCCGCCATGAACCTTTTGGCCCAGGCACCCTTTTCGCCTATTCTGCGGCATGTCATGTCTAATACCTTGCTTTAGATGTTATTATTAACAAAGAGTACACTGCGTGGCTCTGCAGGCATACTAATTAAGAATCACCGGTTGCCAATAATTAATAATGGAACAAGTAACGATATCGTTCGGTGATCAGAAGGAAAAAGAAGATGAGTTAAAGGAGTCTGAGCCTGATCTGCATGTCTCTGTATCGACTGATTATATCTACAAGATGACTATTGCAATGGTGCTTTTCTTCATTTCATACCCATGGGCAGCGTTCTTTTGGCCTCCATACTATTATTATTCTGCACAAAGGCGGGATAAATGAGCGCAGTCAGCGAAATAATGTCCCAAAAAAGATAGTGTCGATAACCATCGAGTCAAGCCCATCGGCTCTGGACGCAACTAAACTGATGATCAAGAACAAGGTTGGCACCGTTGCGGTGACAACAAAAGCCGGCAAGCCAGTTGGGATAGTCATAGGAAGGATGTCCTCAAGAAGGTTGCCGCGTCAAGTAAGCCTGAAAAAGACTTTGCTGTGAAAAAGATCATGTCCTCTCCCCTGATAACCATTAAAGCCATCGATTCAATTGAAACTGCGGCAGCTGTCATGTCAAAGAATAAGATGGGTCCTTGGCAGGAGTGCTGTCCATCACAGACATTGCAAGGAAGCTTGCAAAGATACTTGCTAACGACTACAGCGGCTACGGTCACCTTAAGGCCATTCTGGATTTGCAGTATTGTCCTATGATAACCGGACAGTTTTGAATTGAACTGAGGGTTGGTGATCTCTTAATGCATGGTGAAGTTCTGCAAGCCGGGCAGTTTCAAATGTCAAGTTGCATCTGTAGCATATCCAAAATACATGTTGAAAAGTGATCGTTTCCTGCTCTTTTCCTGTATCCTTCCTCTGGTTATGAACTAGCAACACACAACGGTCATTATCTTGAGATATAACCAAGGGTTTTCTCTGCAATGCACTGTACTCCTAGCAGTTATTGCTTTCATTGCTGTCCTCTTAGTAAGAATTGTCTTCCACTGGATGGGAAAACATCGTTCTGAAACTGTAAGCAGTGAGCAGATGGTCTATGACTACTTTAGATTGATCGACAAGAAAGACTTGGAGGGTCTCCTGAGGCTGTTTGCAGAAGATGCCATAGTCTACGAACCGTTTAGCAAAGAGGGCGGCGGGTTAAGAGGCAAGGCTGCAATTCGAGATTTTCTGCAGATCACAATTATGGCCAGCGCCGGCACCGACCGCGTAATCGAGTTTGCCGGTGATGCTAGCAAAACAGAAGATAGCGAAACCAATGAGATAACTGCCTTAGTCACATTCCGGGGTGACGGTATGCTAAAAGGCAGATTCAACTTTATGTTTGTCATTGAAATAGAAGTGCTCGAGGATAGGCGTGGCTTTAGCATGACATTGCCTTCAAAGAAGATAAAGGAACTTCACATACAAATTATCAGGTAATCATGTTTTAATTCATTATGGAATTGCAGTGCATGGCATTGTACTCTTGGTCGTTATATCTGACGACCAAAGCTTAGGGCTTGCCGTGCAAGAAATCGGTAAAGGCGCTGTAAGTTATGATACTGGTACGAAAAGAACTCGCAGCATGACCTTTCGGCTAGATACCCAAGTAATAGATGAGCTGCAGTCTGAAGCGGATCAGAAAGAGATCTCCCTCAACGTGCTTGTCAACCACGTATTGAAGAGGTACGCTGAATGGGACCGGTACGAGAACAAGATCGGCATGATGCCAGTTCCAAAGACAATGTTGACGACACTGATAGACGAGGCAATAGCGATTGCAAGAAAAAGTGGGATCAAGGAGGTTGACAGCTATAGGGACGAAATAATCCAGCAGGCAGCAAGAATCGCATTTTCTCTGATGAAGGATTCGGTATTGTTTATGAAACGTCATTATGGGTTATGGGTGGTACTATCCGTCCTGCAGGAATACATGAAGGTGTCCGGAATAAACACGGACCACAAAATAGAAGGGAGAAAGCATGTCTTTATCATACAGCATGACTTGGGCGAGAACTGGTCCCTTTTCACGGGTGAGCTGCTGAAGCTTGTGTTTCAGGAACTGGCGGAAGCCAAGGCAGAGTTTGAAATCACTCCAAATACCACAGTTGCAAGCGTCATTCTGGATTCCCACTAGGCCATTTCTGTAATGCAGTGCAGACTTGGTGCCTAAATATGGGCGAGCTATCTGAATAGCAATGAATGTTGTTTATCCGCAAGAAAATGCCGTCATTGCAAAGACATGTGGTTGCAAGGAAAACAAAGTAACCTATGCATTCTCTGAAGAATTCCATGGCTTGTGCATGGACAAGAAGGACATCATTCGCGCCGAGATCGAGGCGTGTGAAAAGTTATTGAAATATGCGACAAGCAAATCAGAAAAGTCGGTAATCGAAATGGAAATCTCAGATCTTAAGATTGCCCTTGACTTGATGTCGTGAGGTGAACGAGGCATCAAGACGCATTCATCTTCCGACCTGCTCCAGCTCTATGAAGAAAAGATGAGAAAGGTAAGGGCACATTTCGTAATCTGTCAATCATATTATTAGTGTGCATCATGTTTCAGGGCAGAACATGATTTTCCCAAGTGCTCTGTGTGTAACTATGACGTTGTTGATTCGCTGCCGATATCAGAAAAAGAGTTTTTCAGGATAAAAGTCTGGCAGAACGGCAACCTAGAATTGGGATTTGGCGAAGAAATGCTTCAGGAACGTTGACCACAGTTATATCCGTCTTGGAAAAGTTAACACAGTGTTTTTTACTATCAGGAGTGTATTATGATATAATTTAAGAGAATATGGTCAATTTAGAGTTCGCCATTCCCGCTTTAGTGTGACTAGTTGGATTATCCGCGTTTTTCAGTGGTCTTGAAGTTGCACTTGTTTCTCTGGAGAGTGGTCAGCTAAGGCGATTGGTCAACGAAGAGATCTGGAGCTGGCTCACTTGCGAAGTTAAAGTCTAATCCAAAGAGAATGCTCATAACAATCTTGGTTGGAGTCAATCTAGCTAACATAGGAGCAGCGGCTGTTGCAACTGATGTTGCAATTGGTGCATTTGGCAATCTAGGGCTCGGCGTAGCGACAGGAATAATGACATTTGTTCTCCTTGTGTTCGGTGACATTACCCCTAAGGCATATTGTTATGCTCACGCAGAAAAGATATCGCTCAGGTTTGCACGGGTTATCTTGGCAATACAGTATCTGCTATATCCGTTAGTGATCCTTCTGGAACTGGTTACCCTGGGTATATTCAAAACCGTCAAGATTGAAGAAAAGCCAAAGAAACTAAGTGAAGCTGAGGTCCGTGCAATTTTGGATATCGGGGTTGAAGAGCAGGTGCTCATGAAAGAAGAGCGCGAGATGATGAAAGAGGTACTTGAATTTCATGATACTACCGTAAGGGCGATCATGACGCCAAGAAATAACATGTTTGTGCTCAGCTCTAGATTATTGATTTGGGATGCACTTCCATTGATAAACAAGAGCGGATTTTCTCGCATTCCTATAATTGAGGAGTCTAAGGACAACGTAGTGGGAATCGTTCACATAAGGGATGTATTAAAGGCCATTGAAACCAAGACAAGCTACATGATGCTAAAAGATGTTGCGAGAAAACCACTCTTCGTTTCCAAGGATACGCCAATAAGCAAGTTGTTGAAAGAGTTTCAGGTAAGACGCCTTCAGCTCGCTATGGTAGTTGATGAATTCGGAAGCACGGAGGGACTGGTAACACTTGAAGACGTAATCGAAGAGCTTGTAGGTGAAATAGCAGACGAAAAAGATATCGAGCTTCAACTGTTGAGAAAAGTTGACAAGCAGACTTTGGTCGTACACGGAGATGCAGAAATTGATGATGTAAATGAAGCTCTAAACATAAACCTTCCAAAGGTGAAGGATTATTCCACTATAAGTGGCGTGTTACATGAACAGCTGCAGAAGATACCTAGGCAAGGCGATACTGTTACGATCGGGAGCGTGACGATTGCTGTGGAAGAAATAGCCAAAAATGTTCCTCTAAAAATCACAATACGCAAAATGGCTGAAGGAAAGTCAGAAGCAGAAGGCAGATTATAAGATTAGGCATATTCGCTTGCCATAATGTTGGAAAGAGGAAGGGCTAGTAGCTCTTTTCTGGCTTTGCGCCCTTGTGGCATGCATAACATGCCCCACACCATTCGCAGACGCGCGGCGTAGCTCCACAGCCTTTGTGCAGAACGTTTCAGGTTAAACGCCTTTACTTGGTGGTAGCTATGAGACATCCTTATCCTTGTCATGATGATAATATAGGCTTGTTTCTATTTGAAAACTGTGCAGCGCATTGCAATGAACTAGCCGAGCAAAATAAAGGTCAGGTTGCGACTGGCATGCCTCGTCATGATCGTAAGATGACCCGCCGAAAAACCTATCTTTGGGTTAATACATAACCAGCAAGGATGTCGAACAGCCTCGAGAACCTACCGCTCGACCATGACATATACAGCCACCTGATGAAGATATCTTATGCGGAGCATGTCCCTGTTTCAAAGCTCATAAACGACATGCTCAGGGAGCACATGGACGTGTACCTTTTGTGGCGCCAGATGGGCTATGTGCTGGTTTCCAAGGAGGTTCTAAAGTCGTCACTGACGCGCACGCCCAACGACGAATTATTGGAATACGCGGGCAAGATTGCAAGCAGGTACCGGGAAGCCGCCATTCTAATGCGCGGCAGGCCAAGCCTTGAAGCGTACATCAACCTTATCAGAGCGTTTATCGGCGTCAACGGCTATTCGGTTGAAAAAAGCAAGAACGGCGAAAACGACGTCCTCATAGTCCAGTTCAACATCAACGGAAAGTATTCTCTGTTTCTTGGCAATGCCTACAAGATCCTGCTTGAAGAATTTGCAGAGATCGAGCGATTCGAGATCACAGACAACCTGGCGTTCTTTGAATACAGAAAGCGCTAAAGAAATTCGATATTCAGTGACTTGATCTTTTTCTCGCCAGCTTGGTCATCAAATTCGAATGTGAACCTGCCCTTCACCCTGTCTCCCTTTTCAAATGTTACCAATGCTGTAATCTTGTTAGGTTTGGCTGGTTTTTCAAACTTAATCGTGCGCTGGAGGCTGGCGTTGGCCATCATCGCCACTTTCAGGAATGGCTCTATCGATGACTTGCCCTTCAATCCACCTGTTATGTTGCTGAACGGCTCGTACACCACGGCGTCGTAGTCAAAAAGGTCGAGGATGCCATCGAAATCCTTGCTGTCAATGCACTTGAAGTACTGATATACTATTTCTTCGCTGGTAAGCGGCATTCGCTCTTTAGCTTTAGCCTTCAAAGATATTATTCACTTTTTTCCTACTCTTTGTAAGAAGGTTTGCATAGATAACTACTAGGTATGCACTGCAATGCAATGTTATATGCTATCTTAGCACGACCTCGGCCACTGTCGTGTTTGAAGTAGTGTTGATCTCAGCCCTGACATTGGCCAAGTTCTGGAATATAAGTGCCAAAAGCTCCTTCGTAAAGAGCGACCAGTTTTCGCCAAGCTCGTGCTGTATTATAAAGACGTGCTTGCGCGAGCCCTCTATCTTGTGGTCCGCCTTTATTCCCGACACCTTCATGTATTCCTCAAGCACAGCCAGCACCACCCAGAGGTTGTACTGCCTCTTCATGAAGAGCACCGAGTCCTTCATGAGCCCGAACGCAAGCTGGGCGGCCTGCTTTATGATCTCGTCTCTGTACCTGTCGATATCCTTGATGCCGCTGCTCTTTGCCACGGCTATGGCCTTGTCTATAAGGCTGGAGAGTATCACCTTTGGGACAGGCATCATGCCGATCTTGTTTTCAAATCTATCCCATTCAGAATATCTTTTCAGGACCTGATTGACAAGCACATTCAGAGAAATCTCCCTGTTGTCTGCCTCTGACTGGAGATCGTCGATTACCGAGGAATCGAGCCTAAATGTGACGCTGCGGGTTTTCTTGGATTGCGAGACGCCTTCTGACGTGCTTGAATCGTCTGACATTGGATGCTCTTTATACTCAATATACTCATATTATAAAGCGTTTTGCGATGGTCTGTGGGAATTTCTGCTAGCCTAGTTCCCATTGGCGCAGGTCTCCTTCCAAGAGGCCGCTGCCAAGGTGCAGTCTGTCGATGTGCTTTGACAGGTCGTCCTTGCTTTCGAATTTCGACCCGCAATAGGGGCACGCGACCTTTCCTCCGAGTTGCTCCACCTCGATGAGTTCTATGCTCTTTTGATGCGAATCCCCGATAACTGACATGAGAGTTAACAGCCCAGTGATTTTCCCATTCTTTGTTACGGACATCCTTCTAATGGCATTCTTCCTCATGAGGGCTATTGCATCTTTAACAGGCGGACTCGTCAATGACGACCAGAGGCGAGCTCATTATTTCCTTGAGAACCGTTTTGAACGGACTCCTGTGCTCTGCCACCAGCCGGTAAAGAATGTCCCTCTCTGTGATTATTCCTTCAGGCTCTTCAGCTGCCGTCCTGCTGACAAGGACGCTTGACACGCCTTTTTGCCGCATAGCCCTCGCAGCATCGGCGATGCAGGTTGATTCGTCCATTACTAAAACGTCCCTTTCAACAACATCGCCAGCCTTTTTGTCAGCATATTCCTGATACATGAGTCACATCTGGCGCTTCGTCGATATATTGTAGATGTTTGCAGTGCAATGCAGTACATTCGCCTACTTTATCTAGAGTACTAGCACGTCTGAACATATGTACAAGAAGATACTTGTGCCCTACGACTGCTCTGAACCTGCCAACAGAGCCCTGGAGCAGGCCGTGAACATTGCGAAATCAGTGGGCAGAGATATACCCGATCTCATATTGCTCTATATAATTGCAGACTTTCCTACCCATCATTTCATCGAGCGGCCTGCGCGGTCGATCAGGACAGGCGAAAAGACAACCTTGTCACAATACCTCAAAGAGGTCTATGAGCTGATGGAAGAAAGCGCGTCTGATGCGCTAGCCAAGAAAAAGGACGAGATCAAAAAGTTTAACGATTTTGAAATAAAGACCAAGGTTCTGTCGGGCCACATATCAGACACTATAATAGATGTTGCAAAGAAAGAAAACGTTGACCTGATAGTTATAGGGAATGTTGGACGATCAGGCATATCCAGATTAAGGACGCTGGGCAGCGTCTCAAGAAGCGTAAGCGAAAGAGCTCCCTGTCCTGTAATGATCGTTCATTGATCAGACGGCAAACACGATCTTCTCTAGTTTTTTAGTCGTGTAAAAATCGTCACAAAACTTGCACTTCCAGCCTTTAATTTCATGCCAGCTCATCACTGCATGAATTCGTTCTAGTTCGTATCCGCATTTCGGGCAACGAAGTGCCATGGAAATCACAATCATCAAGGAAAAGATAACTTGTAGGACTTCAGCGCGTTGCACTGCATTCCTAGTTCCTATATACCGAATTCAATTTTTTGCAGTTATGTCAAAACAACTGCTCTTTATAGGAATAGCAGCAGGACTGGCTGTGGCCATAGGACTGGCACTGGTATTTTCTGCAATTGCAACACAAAGTACGGGTCAAATTGTAACCGAATTCATATTTTGAAAGTGGATCTCATTCGCTGAGGCAATGGCATTACCTATGGTCTTTTCACAATTCTTTGCACAGAATATTACCGCCAGCCTTTCAAAAGAGCGTGGAGGAATGACATCGGATTCTACCTTTGCTGCCATCGATATATGTTTTCCAAACTCGTATTAATAATAGAGCTGCTCCATCTCGCAACAAGGTTCTGTTCCATCAAGCGACGATCGTCTAGAATCCGGTCCTTCTATCGCACCAAGAGAACAGGGCACTTTGCATGTGCCATAACAGCGCTAGCCACGCTTCCAAGCAGAAATTTCTTTGCCCCGGTCCTTCCTCTTGTGCCCATTATGATGAGGTCCATATGCTGTTTTGCCGCATATTCTATTATGGTATTTGGCACTGACGGAGCATCGATAATGATTTCACTTGTTATATGCGGTCCTTCTTTTTTGGCTATTTCTTCAATGTCGTCGACCCATTTTTTGGCGTGTTTTTCTGCCCGGCTAAAATAGAGCGCTACCAGAGCCGGGTTCATCCCTTTTAGCAATGGCAGAGAGCATATTATGTGGATGCATGTTATTTCTGCATCCAGAAGTTTTGCGATTCTTAAAGCATATTTCGCAGCCCTTAACGAGGTTTCCGAGTCATCTATGGTCAGCAATATCCTTTTTATCTTGCTGGTCAAATGCTTTCTTTTTACAAATGGTGTATTTAGATGCGTTGCACGGCAGTGCATTCGTGAAGCATATCTATCTTGAGGTGCAACGATACACATGAGCGACTATGCAATACCGCTTGACCATGACGCCCTATCGGAATTGTTGAACGATCCGGTAATGATCAGGGTTGTCACGGTAGTAAACCTAGCAAGCCTGTCGGTTCTTGAGCTTCTGGAATATGGCTTTACGCGCAAGGATGTCAATAGAGCTATGGCCAAAGGAGTGATAGAGTTTGATAAATCACCAGTGCCATCTACGCCAGAAACCATGACCAAAGGAGACACCGTACATCACGTTCTCGAGAACGGGGATTATTACTTTGGCGTGCTAAGCAGTAAGGTAAAACTGACCAGACTTGGCCTTTACATGTTGGAAATCATTGAAGGCAATGTACAATCCGCCAGAATGGAAAGCGGCATAGAAGAACCAGAGGAAGCAAAAGAAAGCCAGTTCAGCCGGCCAGCTCCCCAGTTGTAGCACGGTTCACAGAAGGATCCGCCTTGTCAGATCCTGAAGCCGCGATATCCTTATAACACTGATGCCTGTTTTGGATGATACCTCGCTTGCGTCAGCCTCCAGAAGGCGCCTTGCAACCATGAATCCTATTTTTGCAAACGATGCCAATTCCTGCGTACTCAGCTTTAAAATTGTAATAGGGTCAGCCCCTTTTGCTCTATCAGTCTTTCAAGACCTTCTTCAGGCGGATAGCGCCACGACAGAACCTCCTGTCCAATGCAAAGGGCGTATTTGAGAGCCTCCTGAGAAACCCGCGTGTTGCTGACCAGCATTTCCTTTTCGAACAGGCCGGCTTTCCCTTCAGTTATGTCCAAAAAGCGGGCATGGGTGTACATTGATTCTTTTAGTCCGGTAAAGGTACCTGCAGAATTATGGTACTTGCATTCTACCATGATCCTGCTTCTATCCTTCGCTATCGACAGATCAATTTCATGCTCGACGCACCTGCCATTTACTTTTGGCCGGATCGACGATATTTCGTATCCATTGGCGGCCAGCACTTCAGCCACATAAGTTTCAAAATTAAAGCCTGCAGGACCAAGCAGCATGATGGACTCCTTCAGCCGGTACCTGTGCTTTATCTCAGGATGCTCGGTTTCTCCTGCTAGCGCGGCCAGCACCAGCTCATAGATTTCTTTTGTGCTAATGCCGTCATACGCTATTTCTGAGATATACTGTGCAATCCTCTTTGCAAGGGAAGGGCTGGCACCAGCGCGCCTGCAGGTCGCCTCCACCTTGTATACGTCAAATGGCACACGCCTGCCGTCGGACTTGATCACAGAGACTATGCGCGCCACAGACTTATCTCTCCAGAATGAACGCTTGGGCTCGAGAATCTCTAGCACCTTGTGGATGATCATTTCTCTTCTGTCTCCAACCCTGAGCGGAGCAAACTCATTCAAGATTCTTTCCGCGCTGCCAAGCTTGCTTGTCCGTTCCGAGAAAACCGTGATTATGCTTTCTCCTTTTTTCACCCTCTGCCCTATCTTTTTGTGTATGACAATGCCTGCCTTTCTGTCCTTTGGGGCACCGGCTGCCCGAGCGATCTGTATAAGAAGTTGGTTGTCCGTCCAGAGGACCGTCCCTGAATTTTCAGATTTTATGTCGAGTCTATGACTTCCGATCTCTATGTCACTAGGTTTTATAGTCGGGTCCCCGCCTTGGCTAGCAATTATTTCTCTCATTTTCCCTTCCGCTTTTCCGCTCTTTAGAATATTCGTGGCAAGCCTTTCTCCGCCTTTCTTGCCAGTCATGCTGAATAGCAACCCGCAAAGATGGATGGCCTTGTCGATGAGATCGGGCACCGTTACTTCCCTGTTTAACACCTTCAATGCTTCTTGGGCTTCAAGCACAGGTCCGATTGTATGACCCACGGGCTGCTCCCCAAACGATATGACGCACTGGGTCTTTATTCCAAGCCTCAAGTTCCATAAAGTCCTTCGCAAGAAGATCCGCATCACCGATAGTCTTTACTTTTGTTCCACGACCGGCCGGGATGTCTAGCACAAGATAGTTGGCGCCAACCGCCTTTTTCTTTGCCATGATGGAAGGCAAAAGGAGCGGATCGATGGACAGTGGATATTCTATCTGGACAAATATGTCATCGGCAGGAGCAAGATCAAGGGAACCGCCCCAGACAATGCAGCCATTTGTCTGAGCAACAACTTTTTTCATTTCTCCGGTGTCAAGGTTCACTGGCATCAGCACTTCGGCGCGATCCGCTGTTCCTCCAGCAGAAGTTATCGCACGCGATGAAGTCTTGGGAATCATCAGCCCAGCCGCAGCCATTATCGGAACAATCAACAGGGAAGTCTTGTCGCTAGGAACCCCGCCTATAGAATGCTTGTCACAAATAGGACCCTTGTCTGGTAGTTTCAGGCTCTTGCCGGTTTCTACCATTGCCACAGTCAGACTGGTGGCCTCGTCAAGATCTAATCCTTGCTGGTCAAGAGCGGTTACAAAGGCAGCTATTTCTGCCTCGCGGAGGTTTCAAGCTACGACATCTTGGAATATTTTCAGAATCTCTTCATGGTTGAGCTTGATCCTCCTGAGCTTGTTTTGAATAAGATGAAGAGATTCCGGAAAGCTGGTGTTTTGTACTTCGACAATGCAGTCCCCCGGAATATGCCAGACCTTAAAGATCTCATCATAGATTCCTACAGTCCCCTTCGAAACAGACCTCATGATATTCACTATTGCGGTCATTTCTTTGCTGTTGTAACATAGCCTTACGCGTTCACCGCTCCTGACATCCAGCTCATCGGCGTCCTCTCTGCTCAGCGTTACCACAGGCTTGCCGCCTGATTCAATGCCGAGAAGCTTAGTTCGAAGTTTCGTTATTCCCACCTATTCAGCAAGTAGCGATGATAGCAGACTGAATATCGATGACAGATTATTAGATTCACGGACATTGCATTCCCAATCATAAGGCTTAACATTGCTATATCAAAAAATGTGCTGGTTTCTATATAACGGATATGAATGCAGTGTAATGCACAACATTCCACCAGCATATATCGGTTGATCTCCAAGATACACACGAAATGACCCAGAATAACATTGGGGAAATAGTCGCAGATTACATGACCACTAGGATGATTACAATAGGATGGAAGGATAGTGTGATGGATGCTGCAAAGAGAATGATAGAGCGCAACATCAGCTCGATAGCAATAACAGACGACAAAGGCAGAGTTATAGGCATACTAACGGAACGTGATATTGTAAAGATAGTTGCAAACGGAGTACCCGCAAGTGGAATCACTGCTGGCTCGTTGATGTCGTACCCGGTGCTTTCGATTGAAAAAGGCTCCTCCATAGAAGATGCTGCCCGAGTAATGGCCCAGAAAAAGTTAAGGCATCTTTTAGTAGAGGACGCGGTTAATCGAGAGATGGTAGGCATCATTACGGTTACTGACTTGGCTAGGTATCTAAAGAAAAATCTGGCCGATGAAGAGCTCGCAGCCTCGGAAGTATGGGAATTATTCTTTTGAAATTATACTGCTGTTTCCGTATGGTGGTGTCCGAGCCTTCCTGCCTTCTTTATGATTTCTGACCTGCGACTCTCTTCTACGTACTTTTTCTTATCACTCTTTTTACCAAGCTTGCAACCCTTTACGAATTCGCATAGCTGGTGAGAATACAGTACAAACTCGAGCATCGCCTGCACATATTGCCTTCCAGCCTTGACGTCATTTACATTATATCCCTGCCATGCTACGGCTCTTTCAAATCTCTGCAGCAGTTCTTCTTTAACGGCATCTGAAAGTAATTGTATCAGTTCATTTGCATTGCCTGTTTCCAAGGCTCTCTCTGCCAATGGTATGATCGGCCCTTCGTCTAGACCCGCAGGCTTGAGCCCAGTGTACGGAGCGTTCTCGCCTTTCCTATGCAGCCTGACAGCAGTCTCGAAAAACCACATGTCCACAACCTTGGTGACTGGCGGAATGTTGCCTCCATCCCTTGCCGCGAGGGCTGTATTGAATGCCGCCTTTAACTCTTCTTCGTCCTCTTCATGAATCCATGGGAGAATAAAGTTCACGTTGCCTGTTTCAAGCGCGTTCCTCGCAGCCTTTACGACCGGCCCATCCATAGTGTCGCAGTGCGGTGCCATTGTTGAAACCTGTTCAAAAGCAACTCTTAACTTGGAGGATTTTTGTGCAATGCACTGCATTCTTGCTTTTTATTAATTGCAACACACAAAAGTTATCACATGTCGGTAAGAATTGCCACTGTTGACGGCATACCAATCCGCCTCCACTTTACACTGATTGTAGCGTTCCTTTTGATATCTTGGACACTTGCCACCTATTTCATGCCGGACTACCTGCCGGGCCTTACCACAGCGGAATACTGGCTAATGGGAGCGGCTGGCTCGGCTATACTCTTTGTTTCCGTTCTCCTCCACGAGCTTGTGCACTCTAAACTAGCTAGGAGATATGGAATCAAAGTCAATCAGATAGTTCTGTTCCTCTTTGGAGGAGTTTCAGACATTGCAGGAGAGCTCAAGGATTACCGTAAAGACGCCAAGATGGCATTTGCCGGCCCCCTGACAAGCTTTGCGATCTCGGGAACGTTTGCCTTGGCGTTGCTGGCTGTAACAGTTGCCATCCCTGATGGCAACGCGGTCAAGGTTGTCAGGGGCATACTCTACTATGGCGCGCTCATAAACGTCATGCTCGGCGCGTTCAACCTGATTCCTGCATTCCCCTCGGACGGCGGCAGAATCCTGAGAGCCATGCTGGTAAGAAAGAAAAAGGATTACAACGAAGCCACAAAGACAGCGGCAAATGTAGGAATTGCGATATCTTATGCATTCATTGGCTTTGGCTTTTTTGCGATGCTGGCCGGTTCTTTCGTAGGCGGGCTGTGGATCCTTTTGATAGGGTGGTTTCTCATGAGCGGGGCGCAGTCTTACCTGTCTCAGATAGAGCTTTCTTCTGTGCTGTCTGTCCTTCGGCTCAGTAACATCATGAATACAAACGTCATATCAGTTAAAGCATCTTTTCCCGCAGACCGATTGCTGGAAGGCTACTTCCGGACTTACATGAAGGGGGCTTTTCCGGTCGTCGACGATAGGAATGTGCTGCTTGGAATGGTCACGCTGAAGAAGCTGCTCCAGATCAACGAAAGTCAGAGAGCAAAGCTCAGCGCCGCAGAAGTCATGATTCCAAGGGAAGATCTGCCTGTCATGAGCTCCGATGACACGGCAGACACGGCGCTGATGCATATGACAAGAACCAAAATTGGAAAGATCTTTGTCTGTGACGGAGAAGGGAGGTTGATCGGTCTGGTGAGCAAGACCGACATATTGAACGTAGAAATGGAAAGGTCCGAAATCGCGCAGACGCTCAAAGGTTACAAACCTTAGCAGCCGACGCTACTTTACTCTGTCCCAGTAGCCGTCTACCATCTTCTGCAACTCTTGGATTACTTTTTCCTGCCTGACCGGCTTGAACAGGTGCTCAAAGCGCCCCTGCATCTTCAGGTACTCCTCCACCGGCTTTCTCTTGTGGACCAGCAGCGAATGAGTAACGTTCCCATAAACAGCCTCTTTCAACGGCCAGACTCCAGTGTCAACCGCCATCTTAGCAATTCTTATCACGGCATCCGAGTTGACGTCCCACCCCGGCGGGCATGGCGAATGCGCAATGAACAGCTTGGGCCCCTTATACTGGGACGCTTTTTCTATCTTTTTCATCATGTCCGGGATGTGCGCCGGAGACAGCGTGGCCACATATGGTGGCTTGTGCGCCCTCCATATCTCAAACAGGTCTTTCTTGACAAGCAGGTGACCCTCCGGCGACTTGCCTGTCGGGAGCGTCGTCTTTGTGGCAGAGCCATATGGAGAAGACCCTGATGCCTGAAACCCGGTATTGGAATACGCCTCGTTATCGTAGACCAGGTAGTAAAAGTCAAGGTTTCTGTGGATGGCTCCGGAGGTAGACTGGAGGCCGATGTCTGCGGCGGCGCCGTCGCCGGTGAGCACGACGACCTTCAGGTCGTCTTCTGCGGATATCTTGCCTTTCTTTACGAGTATGTCCAGTGCGTCCCTCACTCCCTGCGCAGCCGCGGGAGCGCCAGGCATGGACGTATAGAACCACGAGGATTTGAACGGCGTGTATGGAAATACGGAGAGCAGGCTCATGCAGCCGGCAGCGTTAACAGTAACAACGTTCGGTCCGAGGATCTTTTCAAACAGCCTTACCAGCAGGACTCCTCCGCAGCCCGAGCAGAGCATGCCGCCTGGCGTCAGGTTTTCTTCTAGCGGGATGTCTTTCAGGGTCTTGTACTTGCTGCTCAACTGGACCCCTCCGGCACTTTGCCCGCTATTTGCAGCATTCCCTTTACCGCGCCCCAGTCCTTGTCGGTGAACAGCATTACGCTATTCAACGGAGCGGCGCCTTCTTTCACAGACGTCTCGGTCATGAAAAGCATGTGCTTGAATTCGTCGAGGCTGATTCGCTTGCCTCCGAGGCCTCCAATGAAAGACACTATCTGCTTCGGCCTGTCGTTTCTATGGTACAGCGCGCTTTGGATCTCTGGGCAGAGTATGCCGCCGCTGCCTATCGATATGTTCTGATCGAGGACAGCGACGCCTTTCTTGCCGGCCAGCTTTGCCGCCACGTCCTGCCGCGGGAAGGGCCTTACAAGCCTTATCCGCAAAAGTCCAACCTTTTTGCCATCTTTGCGAAGCTCCTTGATAGCCGCTTTTGCCATGGTCGTGAAGGAGTTGGTCATGACGATGGCATAATCGGCGTCTTCCAGCATGAATTCCTCCACAGCGTTATACTCTCTGCCAAATACCCTGGCAAAATCCCTTGATGCCTCTTCGTGGACTTTCAAAGCGTTAAGCGAGGCAAGATGCATCTGGTACTTGAAGTACGAATACGCCCTGCCGTCAAGGACCACCACTGCAACAGACATGGGATTTTTTGCATTCATGTAACCTTCTACGGGCTTGAATTCTGGCAGGAATCCAGACACTTGCTGCGGCTCCGGGATAGATACTGGTTCTCTGGTATAAGAAAGATAGAACCCGTCGAGATTCACTATGGCTGGAAGCCTCACATGGCTATCTTCGGCTATTTTGTAGGCCATGATGACAGAATCGAGCGCTTCTTGGCATGTCTCTGCATGTATCTGTACAAAGCCGCTGTCCCTTGCCGATAGCACGTCGTTGTGATCCGGCTCGAGCGTCATCGGGGCTGCAACTGCTCGGGATACGTTAGCCATTACAAAAGGCGCCCTCCAGCCCGCCACGTTGTAGACCATTTCAAAACCGTAAAGCAGCCCCTGGCTTGAAGTCGCGGTGAATGTCCTTACCCCTGCAACTGACGCGGCGCCAGCCGCGCTTAACATTGAGTGCTCTGATTCTAGCATGACGAGCTTGGCCTCCATCTTGCCCTCGCCTATCCATCTTGACAATAGCTCGATGATTTCTGTCTGCGGCGTAATCGGATACGCAGGAATGTATTCGACGTTGCAGAGCTTTACGGCCATGGCTATGGCTGCATTGCCTGTTAACAACAGCGTGTTGCTGGTCATTCTTTTCTCCTCCTTTCCATGGCAATTGCTTTTGTAGGGCACTCTGTAAAGCAGATGTTGCAGCCTTTGCACGCGCCGTAATCAACAATCGGATATTTGCTTTCGCTATCAATCGTTATGGCGCTGTCAGGGCAGTAGACAAAGCACACCATGCACTTTGTGCACTTGTCGAGATCTATCACTGGCTTGAAGTTGCTCCAGTCCCCAACCCGCCGCGTCATTGTATTGCCCGGGGAAACGATCGTGCAGGTAGATAACTTTGGATCCTGATAAACCATTTCTATGCAGGCAGCGGGCCTATCGTATCGCTGAATTGAACCCTCGCTTATCCTGATCGGCTCGACAAAGTTGAACGCCTGCTGCGCAAGAAGAACGTTTTGCTCAAGCTCCTCCCCGACTATCCTGATATTCTTGAGCTCCAGATCGAGTGATTGCCTCAGGTCGTTGAAATCTTGACCCAGCATCCTACTTATCGCGCCTGCTAAAGCAACGCTTACCATGGCGTTCCTTCCGATGGTTCTGTCTGCAAGTCCTGACAGGTCCGCCACAACCAAGGAATGGCTTATCCCGTACTTCGAACGAATCTGTTGGACAGATTTGCCTGTATTAAGCAGGATCACCGTTCTGTCGGTAATGTCCGCGAACAGCTCGATTGTAGAGTCGTCCAAGAGGGAATCGTCGGCAATCGCCAAGAGGGAAGGGCTCGACAGGTGGCCTCTCTCAAGTATGGGTTCATCGGAAATGCGCACGAAAGCGGTAACCGGGGCGCCTCTCCTTTCAGCACCATAGATCGGCTGGTCCTGCACATAGTGTCCAGCCAGAAAGGCAGCGGTACCGATAATGTGCGCCGCGGACTTGATTCCCTGCCCGCCTCTTCCAATCATGCGAACTGAAATTACAGTCATAGATACGCGTGATCCTTCGGGACATGCATTAAACCAAGATGTATGCTCTGCAATGCAGAGCAAGTCTAATTCATTCATGGCGGCTAGGATTTCATTGACACTATCACGTCGATTGAATAGATTCTTGCAGGGCTGTCAGGTTCCCATGGTTTTATATATTCTAGCTCGATTGTAGTTTTTCCCTCTTTCAATGACTCGAAGGTCAGCACTTGCTTGCCACTGGATCCGACAAGTTCTGAATCCGGAGGAAGTATTCATCATTCATCAGTCTAGCGATTGTTTCGTCTACGCTACCTACCTGCCAATGGTAGCCTGTTGAAGGGTTAGAATCCAGCGTTACCTGGAATTCTTCATTTGGCGACGTGTATACTGTCGTGTTTGCAGCCATCTCTACTCCGACAAAACCGCCTATTTCAAAAGTTGCATGTATGTTTGTAGAGACTTCCTGAGTGTCAGGTATAATAGTGGTCATTTCAGGTGGCGCGCCTGCCGCGTATTCGAATCCTCTCTTTGGGTAGATTATTGGATAGCTGTCAATGCTAATGTTCAATACGTCAACTACTTCCATACCGAGCGGTTCGAGTGCGATCTCGGCTTTGTTGCGCGCATCCTGTACTGCATCCGCTATCAGGTCATTCCTTATTTCGTCCTGTCTTTGGTCAGATACGGAGAAGTGGACATAGTCCACCCTGTTGGCGCCAGCCTGGACTGCAGCGTCGATCCACTGACCCGCCCTGTTGAGTTGCGTACTTTCTATCTGTATGCCATTGACAGCTTTGTATCCTACCAAAATTTGTTTTACTCTTGGCGGAGGGCAATACTTCTGGATTTGATCACCTTCGCCGTATTGGATGCATTCAACGGGTTCATCCGCGTATTCGTAAACAGGGTAAACATTGTAGTAAGATGTCACAATTTCTGATTCAGAAACTCCGGCATCTTGCAGGGCTTCAATCACCAGAGCAGTAATGTTAGCATTAGTTTGCGTCGCTTGTTGCGCGGTCTTTTCTTCACTTTCTACCGCAAAAGAAATCGCTAATCTGTCCGGAGAGACTTTTACGCTTGAAACTCCTATCACAGAAAGTGTCCTTGTTTCATTATTGAAGTCTTCTGATGCATCCGCACTAGTAACAATCTTGGAGGATTGCATGCCAAAGATTGCTGCCATTGTAAATGTTGCCATAATTCCCAGAACAACAAATGTTGTAACGATTCTCGTATTCATTTAAGCATGGGAATCAACAATGACATAAAAAGAGCAAGCATTGCAGAGGATGGCAGTGTATACTAAATAGGGCATATACTATGTGTCATCATCTTGATTGACCCTCTGCAGTGCATTGCAGTGTGTTCCCGGCCGTTAGATAATCAAATGCTGTTTGTTTATCTGAAATGATGAGTCTGAGCCCGCTGTAATCGACAACAAGGAACAAGGGCGTGAGAAGCTTTGACGGCAAGCCATTTGGACTGGTCGTTGCGGAGAAAAATGAGGAGTGCTTTATAGTCGAATCCACGAGCGAAAAAAGAAAGTACCGTATCCCAAAGAACAAGGTCGAGGCATTCGACGGTTAGGAGCTTAGACTTTCGCTGACTCTGAAAGAGACCTATGATTACGGTTTAGACATTCGATAGCAAGACAGCAACGCCGACACAATACGCCCCCACCCTTTCTCACAAGCATACCACTCGTGTTACAGCCTAAGCACTCTTTTCGGCTAGAAAACATTGTGTAGGTTTTCCAAGAATTGCAGAGGATTATTCGACAGTAATGCGGTGCATTGCACTAGATTCTGACACAATAATAATGCCAAAGCTGCCTTCTATTGCAATGAAATACAAATCCAAGATAAACCAGCTGAGCATTGATACCGAGGCTGTCAAAGAGATAGATTTGGACGAACAAGCAAGACCTACGCGCAAGCTGGAGAGACCAACAACCCCTGCGGTTGATTCTGCAACAACCCTGATTCACAGAAGAATAAAGGGCGCGAGAAGAATAAGGTGATTTGAAGATGGGGATACCGGTGAATGTAAAGTGCCCCATATGCGATAACAAAATGAACAAGGTGCAGCAAGAGGAGGGCAAGGACTTTGTGCCCAGCTCACTTAGCTTCAGAATGGGGAACGAAAGAAGATTTGCTAGGACTACAATCTTTCTATGCACCAGATGCCAGAATATCCAGTCGTTTATCGAGTGGGAAGAGAGACAACCTCAATAATCTGAATGCTTTTCTTCCACATGCCTCCTTCTCTCTTCTTCGGTCTTGAAATAAAGGTTGCAAAATGTGCATCTGAATTTTACAGGGTGCGAGTTGTCCCAGCCCGTAGAGGACATCTAGTCGTTCAACCTTGCAATCGTATTTAAGTATCTTGAAAAGAACGGCGGTATCTTGCAGTGCATTCCACTTTCTTATATGCACAACTCGTTTTGCGAAATATATGGTAAAATATAGAAATGATGACATTCTTGTCAGGAGAATTGTCGTTGCGGTGGACGGCTCTGCTCACTCTGAAAAGGCATTGGACTACGCGATCAGACTAGCAAAAGCATTCAGCGCAGAGATACAGATCGTCCATGCTATCAAACACGTAGAGATAACAAAGACCATATTGACGCAAGCCTTTTCGTCCAAAGCAGCGCTTACAGCAGACGAACTCTATGAAGGTCTGAAAAGAGAAGCCTCTAGGTGGATGGAAAAATATGAAAGAAAGGCAAAATCGACTGGCGTCACCAAGGTAACAAGGAAAATACTGACACAGGTGGGCAAGTCAGAAGTGCAGCTGATAACAGAGTATGCAGATGCCGTCAAAGCAGACATGATAGTCATGGGTTCAAGAGGGTTGGGCACGTTTAAGCGACTCGTGCTTGGAAGCGTTGCCAGTGGGGTAGTTAGCCATGCTTCGTGCCCTGTCTTTATAGTGAGGTAAGAATAAGGCTTGACCAATGAATCCAGATCAGGCTCCGATCAGCACCTTGCTTACATTCTTGTCAAATGCAAATTGGGGTTTGAACCAGAAGTCGCTAATTCGTTAAAGAAGATTGATGGAGTTGCAGAAGTCGAACAGGTATATGGCACCCCCTATGACATCATTGTCAAGATTGCATGTGACACTCCTAAGAAACTTGATGCTGTTGTGTGGCGGGTAAGAAGGATCGCGAGAATCATTTCCACTCAGACAATGCTGGTTGGATCATTTTCAGAATAAGTCGGTGGTCCGTCCTGCCATCGTTGCAGGAGCGCGGGGAGTTTCGAAGCAGGACAGGACCACTGCTGGCTTGTCTCAGCAGCCGCAATTAGCGGCTGTACAGATTCACACTGTTAAAGGAGAGTAATAACAAGTTTGTATGCACTGCATTGCAGAAGAAACCTGCTTCTTATGTAGGATTGTCCTGCTGACGCATACAATGGAATCCTCAAACCAGATCCTGAGCAATTGCCAGTACAATATGACAAAGCAGCTTGAAAAGAAGCTTCAGTTCCTGTGGAATGTTGACAGTTACATAAAGGACGCTGAAAGGGAAGGAAATACCCAATGTGCAAAGATCCTCAGGGAAATAAAGACTGACGAGGAAAAGCACGCAAGGATGTTCAAGCAGTTGCTGGAATTAAAGTGATGAAAGTCCTAAAACCCACCTACTTTTTTCTATTATATTTGCTATGTATGGGAAAAATGCTTATAGTATACCTAGTCAAAGAGACTCTTTATAGTAGGGCACGCCTACAACGTTGGGATGCGTGATGCGTCAGAAAAATGACAGAAAAAAGGAGCGCAATGAAGTTCGGTCCAGAATTCTATTGATCAGCAAAGACAGATCTATTTCCTTATTGGCACACGAGCATCTATCGGGATGCGGTCGCGATATCGTTGCATTTGATAATCCACTCAAAGCCGAGCTGATGTTTAAAATTGGATATTACGATTTGGCGCTAATTGACATGAATATCGGTAACCCTAGAATTAGCTGCTTTGATCTATATCGCTTTATTAAGACCCTCGATGAAAATGTAAAGATCTGTTTTTTGACGAGCTTTGAACTTAACCGTAAAGAGTTTCTGATGGTATTCCCATCTGTTGAAATAGACTGTATTCTTGACAAATCCAAGGCAAGTCCGGATCTGATTGACAAGATGTATCACGAAGTATTGAAGCATTAATTGGTTTTGTTTTGAGTTTAGCAGAACCTTATTTTTGACAGATTTCCTCGACAGCGTCGTGTTATGCAAAGCTCTCCACGATAGTTACCATGCCTTTCATCCAGGGGTGTGGCTCGCAGTGGTATGGATACTCACCCGTTTCGGTAAACGTGAATTCCCACGTGCCTCCCGGCTCTACAAGCCCAATTGTCGCCATAGAGTCAAACTTGCCGTTAATCCTGTCCTCAAAACTGTCGTCTGATGTTACGCTGTGAAACGTGGTATCTTCGTTGGTCCATACTATCTTGTTATCAACGCCCAGCATGCCTCTGACCTGCTTTGGCACGTAGTTTCTTTCTTGGTCAGGATTTGCAGAGCCTTCTACAATTGTGACAGTTACAGATCTAGCAGGGTTCAGGACATCTTCGGAGACAACTGGCCTTCTATTAGCTTCTGGAATGTAAAAGAACTGATAGTAAGCCAAGCTAACAGAAATTGCGACGATGAATGCAATTAAGCTTATACCTGCGGTGATTGTCAGACGCGGAATATACATCGTCCTTGCATGGAGGTGGACAATATTTATCGACTAGGAATGCAGTGCGTTGCACAATATCTGAATAGCCGTTACAGCATGCAAAATATCAATATTCATGTCCTGACATGGATTGGTTGCATTGAAAAGGGAGATTCTGGTTCTAGCGTTAGGTGGCAATGCCATAGTTGGCAGGTCAAGGACTTTCCAGTCGCAGCTTGAAGCTATCTCGTCAGTAACTGGAGATATAGCCAAGCTCGTCAAAAAGGGCTACAGGATCGTAATTACCCACGGCAATGGACCTCAGGTGGGCGATACTTTGCTCAGGCAAGAATCGGCAAGGCACATGGTTCCACCCTTGCCGCTGTATGCGTGTGTCGCGGAAACGCAGGGTCTCCTTGGATTCATGATCCAGTCTTCCCTTTCGCGCCACCTTGGCAGCGACAACATCATAAGCCTGGTTTCAATCGCATATGTCTCGAAAAACGATCCCGCATTCAAGAATCCAACCAAGCCTGTTGGGCCGGTTTACAACGAAGGTGAATTGGAAGAGGCCAGAAAGCTAAATCCTAACAGTATTTTCAAAGAGATCAGCCCGAGCAGGTACAGAAGGCTGGTCGCGTCTCCCGACCCTCTCTCCATCAGCGGCTCTAAGGCAGTGAAGGACCTCCTTGAAAGTGGCTATGTGGTAATAACAGCAGGCGGTGGCGGCATCCCTGCTGCAAAGGATGGTGGGAAAATCGTATTCATTGATGCAGTGGTGGATAAAGACCTTGCCAGTGAAAAGCTTGCAACGAGTATAGGAGCTTCAAAGCTCGTCATCCTGACGGATGTGGAAGGCACCTATCTTGACTATACCGGCAAGAGAAAATTGTTGAGAAATGTCAATGCCAAGGAAATGAAGGCTTATCTTCAGAAGGGCGAATTTGAAGAGGGAAGCATGGCGCCAAAAGTAAGGGCTGCCCTAAGGTTTGCAGAAAATACGGGAAACAGGGCGATAATATGCAGCCTAAAAAAGATTGGAGAAGCACTCGTGGAGAGAACCGGCACAATTGTCCGCAAGTAAATCGATAATAATGTCAGACATGAAGGAAGATTGAGTATGGTTCGAAAAGCGATCATAATGGGGGCTGCAGGCAGAGATTTCCACAATTTCAATGTATATTTCCGCGATAATCCAAATTACAAAGTCGTAGCATTTACTGCAGCACAAATTCCGTACATAGAAAACAGGGTCTACCCAGCCAGCTTGGCAGGTGTTGACAGATATCCAGATGGCGTACCGATCTTTGGCGAGGAAAAGCTGGTCGAGCTTGTAATGCAGCATCAGGTAGATGAAGTCTTTTTCTGTTACAGCGATGTCTCCTACGAGAATATCATGCACGCAGCTTCTAAGGCCATCGCTGCTGGTGCGTCGTTCGTACTCCTAGGAACTCGTGACACTCAGCTGAAGTCAAGAAAGCCAGTCATATCCGTTTTGGCAACTCGGACTGGAGCAGGCAAGAGCACCATTGTGAGGATGGTCGTGGATGCTGCCAGAAGAGCCAGACTAAAGGTGATAATAGTTAGGCATCCTATGCCATACGGGGAGTTGGAAGCGCAAGCTGTGCAGCATTTCAAGTCGAAAGAAGATTTCAAGAAACACTCGATCACTGTAGAAGAGGAGGAGGAATATGCAGATCACATAGAACGCGGCACTGAAGTTCTAGCAGGAGTTGATTATCAAAAGATCCTCGAGCTTGCTGAAAGGGTGGCAGACGTAATAATATGGGACGGCGGGAACAATGATTTTTCATTTTATATTTCCGACCACACAATCGTCGTTGCAGATCCATTCAGGGCAGGAGATGAAATTAGATATCACCCAAGCGAGGTTAATGTAAGGTTAGCCGATGCTGTTGTAATCAATAAAGTGAATGCTGCAGATAAAATGGCGGTAGAAAAGGTGGTAGAATCTTGCCAAAGGATCAACCCAACGGCAAAGATATTCAAAGTGAAATCAGAGGAACGGATCGACAAGCCAGATCTAATTAAAGGCAAGAGAGTCTTGGTAATTGAGGACGGTCCTTCGATAACTCATGGTGAGCTTCGAGAGGGTATTGGTGCGTTCGCGGCGCGCAAGCTAAACTGTACGCTTGTTGACCCAAGGCCATATGCAGTTGGCTCAATCAAAAAAGCGTACGGGAATTATCCATTCATTGGCCCGGTGATTCCTGCTCTGGGATACAACTCGCAACAGCTGCAGGACTTGGAGGCAAGCATAAATGCTGTTGACTGCGATGCCGTCGTACTTGGAACTCCGGCAGATTTGAGGACAAGGATACATATTTCAAAACCTACCGTCAGGGTAAGGTTTGAAGGCAGGGATGCCGGAGAATCGTCGTTTTCTGAATACTTGGACAAGGTTTTTGCGGAGATCAGGACAAAGATGTCATAGAATTCCGGGTTTGCAATGCACAGAATGGCAATGCGTTCGCCATCATTAATACCTTCCAAGCAAGTATAATTGGTATGGCACTAAATCCCTCGATAAGAGTAAGGGCAGCTATGAGCAGAGATATCGTTTCGGTAGAAAAAGAACGCAGTATAAGGTCTGCAGTCAAGACCATGGTCAAGAATAATCTTGGCGCGGTTGTGATTACCAAAGACGGCAAGCCTGTTGGCATTGTTACAGAGCGCGACATTATGAAGTCGATAGGTTATGGCAAGGTAAATCTCGACACAGAGGTAGGCAAGATAATGAGTGAGCCACTAATCGCAATAGGCTCTGACGCCACGCTCGGCGAAGCAGCTGATGTGATGATCAAGCGGAAGGTGCGCAGACTTTTAGTCAAAGAAGACAGCCAGTATGTTGGCATAATAACCCAACGTGACCTGCAAAGGTTGATGACTGACACGTTCAAGTCCCTTCTTCTAATATGAGAGGTTATTAGAATGCCAAAGAACATTTGTGTCATGTGTAGGAGAATATACGACACGAAAGACATCACATTTGATCAGAAACTGATTGCTGAAGAGAACTTTTGCCCAGATTGCTGGAATAAGCACATCATGGAAATGATCTATGTAGAAGAGGAAGAAGGAGAGCTTGTTAAGCTCTAGCCTAGGTTGTGTGATATTTTGTCTTCATTCTTGTAGCGTTCGGCACAAAATCCATCAATCTATTCTTATCTGAGTGCCTCCTGACCTTGGCTTCCTTTGAAAAACAATCTCCAATATACCGTTTCTATATGTAGACTTCGCAGAGCTTACCTCTACGTCATGGGGAATGTCTATCTCACGATGGTATTTCCTTCCAAGAGTATCGGCGGAAATTTCTACGCTGCCCTCCTTGGCGCTAATCTTGATATCCTTCTTTTCTACACCCGGAAGTTCCACTACAACTTTGACCTCCTTATCCGATGCTATAATGTCTGCCAAAGGCTCTCTTTCAGCCGATACTTTTGGGCCAGCTATACCCGCACCTAGCTTCTTGACATTGCCAAATTCTCTTATTCTAGGTTTTCCGTCTGAGCCTATTGTCAGCGAATAACCATATACAATCGGCCCTATCTCTTGAACCTTGCCGCCTTCGGGGGTTTCGTATTCTCTCACCAGCTCTTTTAATGATTCAAATGGGCGTTCCTCCAATTGTTCTCTGAACATTCTGTCGAATTCCTTTTTCATCTGTTCAAGCTCCCAGAGTATGTCCCTAGTGCCTACGCCAAAGCGAAACCTCGGCCATCGATAGTACTTTTTCATCCACTCTTCAAAATCAGGATCCCAGTAGCTCAATTCATGATTCTGAACGTGAAGATATTATTTAAGTGAAAAGATTTTTGTGCAATGCAGTGCATTCCACAATTTTATAAGATATAGGCCACAGAATTTTTGCGATACAGTTTGCCCAGAGTAGTAGGTGAAGATAAGAGCAAGCATGATATCGGAGTCAGTCTCACGGTGGCCGAGGCGTATACAACCGATGTTGGTAGAAGAATAGCTCGTATAGATCCAAAGGTTGCTGAAGAGCTAGGATTGTCTACAGGAGATGCAATTGAAATCACCGCTGAAAAGGAAAAGACGACGGTGTTGAACTGGCCGGCGTACCAAGAAGATTATGGGAAGGGCTTGATACGGATTGATGGATATTCGCGTAGCAAGTTAGATGTCGGGATCAACGACAGAGTCGATGTAAGGAAAGTGGAAGTGAAAAAGGCGAAGAGTATCGTGATTGCGCCTACCGAGCCATTGCGAATAATGGGTGCTGAAGTTTATCTAGCTGGAGTTCTCGAAAGCCAGCTTGTAACCAAGGGAGACACGATTCCATTGTCCATAATGGGTCAACGCGTGGACCTTATTGTAACTGCCACAAATCCCGCCGGCGCAGTAATAATCACTGAAGATACAAAGATTTCATTATCAGAGGAGCCCGTTGCAGTAAAAGAAGGAGCGCCGGCTGTCACTTACGAAGACGTGGGCGGCCTCAAGCAGGAGGTTCAAAAGGTCAGAGAGATGATAGACCTGCCTTTGAGGCACCCGGAGTTGTTCAAGAGGCTGGGGGTAGAAGCACCAAAAGGCGTGCTCCTTCATGGAGCACCGGGTACAGGCAAAACCCTTCTGGCCAGGGCAATAGCAAATGAGACCAGCGCCAACTTTTACTCTATTAGCGGGCCTGAAATAATGAGCAAGTTCTACGGCGAATCGGAAGCCAACCTGAGACAGGTTTTCCAGCAGGCTGAGCAAAACGCGCCTTCAATAATATTCATCGACGAGCTGGACGCGATAGCGCCGAAAAGAGAGGAGGTAACTGGCGAAGTAGAGAGAAGGGTTGTGGCCCAGCTTCTTTCGTTGATGGACGGACTCTCCTCGAGGGGCAAAGTGGTGGTAATAGGTGCTACAAACAGAGTAAATGCAATAGACCCTGCACTGAGGAGGGCTGGAAGGTTTGACAGGGAAATAGAGCTCGGCGTGCCCGACAGGGATGGAAGGCTTGAGATACTCCAGATTCATACACGTGGAATGCCCCTTGCAAAAGATGTCGACTTGGAGAAATTGGCAGACATAACACACGGTTTCGTTGGTGCTGACATTCAGGCCCTTGCAAAGGAAGCTGCCATGAGCGCGCTCAGGCGCGTGCTTCCTGAAATAGATTTATCCGCGGAAAAGATTCCTAGGGAGGTTCTAAAAAAGATAGAAGTTAGAATGGAGGACTTCACAGAAGTGCTCAAGGACATGGAGCCCTCGGCGATGAGGGAAGTATTTGTTGAAGTACCCAACGTCAAGTGGGAGGATGTAGGCGGGCTGGAAGATGTAAAGCAGGAACTTAAAGAGGCGGTAGAATGGCCTCTGACCTACAAGGCTCTTTTCACGCATGCCCACGCCACCCCTCCCAAAGGCATCTTCCTTTATGGTCCACCGGGCACAGGCAAAACCCTGCTCGCAAAGGCCGTGGCAAGCGAGAGTCAGGCCAATTTCATCAGCATCAAGGGACCTGAGCTGCTTTCAAAATGGGTTGGCGAATCTGAAAAGGGCGTCAGGGAGGTTTTCAGGAAGGCTAGGCAGGCAGCACCCTGCATCGTTTTCTTTGACGAGGTCGACGCGATAGCCCCTGTGCGCGGTAGTGGTTTTGGAGACTCCCACGTAACAGAAAGAGTCATCAGCCAGCTGCTTACAGAACTCGACGGTCTTGAAGTATTGAGGAACGTTGTTGTGATTGCGGCTACCAATAGGCCCGATATTGTAGACCCCGCCCTTCTCAGAGCTGGCAGATTCGACAGAATGTTGTATATACCTCCTCCAGACCGAAACTCGAGGCTCCAGATAATCAAGATACACGCCGGCAAGGTTCCACTTGCAGACGATGTAAATATTGATAGACTGGCAGACCACACAGACGGATACACTGGCGCTGACATCGCATCATTCGTGCAGGCGGCGGTTATCCTTGCCATGCGTGAGCACGTAACAAAGTATTCGAGTCCAAAGGAGGCAGAGGAGCATGCGCAAGAGCTGGAAGTGCATTCATGTCATATTGAGGAAGCTATGAAAAGGATCAGGCCATTGTCTACACAAGAACTTGATTGGTACAAGCGGGTGGCAGAGCAGTTTGGCAAGCCCAGGCTAGCTTCAGAAGCTAGTAGAGGGGTATTATGAAATTCTGCTTTCCATGACAGGCTATAATCAAAAATGTTATTTGCTCATCTTGAAAGGAGCCATTTTGCAACTTCGGGCCATAACTTTTTGTGCGCAACACTGCTGATGCATAACGCAACATGGCCGCCCGGGTTATTTAGAACCGACTTGTCCTTGCTTGAAATATAGTCATTTATGGCTACAGACGAAGCCGGGGAAACCAAGTCGTCCTTGTCTGCAGTTATAGATAATACCGGCGCAGAGATTTTCTTGAGGTCAACCTTTTGCTTTTTGCCATCCTTGGCAGCCTCCATCTGGCCAGATATCAGCAGGTTATTCCTGTAGCAATCGTTGATGATTTGCTTGTGAAGGACGCCGGGTATGGGAGGCGTGTCATACAGCCATCTTTCAACATCTATGAAAGTGTCGACGAATTCTGGGTCATAAGCCCTCTGGAAGAGTTTCAGGTACTTGTCAAAGCTGTATCTTGGCGGGTTGCGCATCAGAAACCCCAAGTCGAGCACTTGACCATCCATGTGGCCAAATTCGTCCATCATGCCATCGACATCAATCGCCCTTGACCATCTTGCAAGTATCGTGTCGTCCTTGCTGAAGTCCACCGGAACCGCCATGAGAACTAGGTTTCGGATATCCTCGGGATTCAGCGAAGCGTGGATGAGCGCGAATATGCCGCCCCAGCAATATCCAAGAATTGATGTCTTGCTTTCTTTCGTTTGATCTCTTACCACTTTGACAGCATCGTCCACGTAGCCAAGGTAGTCTTCAAGAGACAGGTGGTTATCGCTCCAGTCAGGGTAGCCCCAGTCAAGCAGGTAAATATCCAGACCATCGGATTCCAAGAGGTTTCTAACTACACTCCGTTTAGGATTCAGATCCAGTATGTGGAAGGTATTGATTGGAGCGTAGATTATCAGGAGGGGCTGCTTTTTCGCAGGTGTGCCCTCTAGACCAGGCCCACGATAATGGAGCAACCTCGTCCTTCCTTTTCTGTACACCACGTCAAATGGCGCAAGATGGGCTTCTTTTGGAATTAGCGAGAAAACCAGATGGCTTCTTACATACCAATCAAACAGCCGGTCAAAGTAGTCTACTGGATAGCCGCCTTTTCTGAAAAACGAACGCTGTTCCAGCAGCAGCTGTGTGTATCTTGAAAGCAGCGAAATAAAATGTGCGGATTTGAGCTCTGCATCTAGCTCCTCGTCAGCGTTCTTTAGCCATCTGTGATATATCGACTCGAGCCAGTTGGCACCCAGTGTTCCCTTACCTCCGCCTCCCATAGTGGCGTCGATCACTTCTTCCCTTTCTTCTTCGACAGCTTTTTGAAATGCTCGCAGATATATTGAATTGTATGTATTCGCTAGCCTAAGGCCGTGTAAGTAAGCATCAAAATATGTTGACATGTATTGACTCATTTATCCTGGCTCAGCTCTTTAGATTCTCCAATACTGCTTCCAAGCCTTTTGTGAAGAATTTCACCGAGTTTGTAAACCCATGGCTGCTCGAGCTCTTCGATGTGCTTTACGAGCAGCTCGTCACTGATAAGGGCAGAGATTAGCGATTCGTTCCTAGCTATTGCCCTGTATATGTCCTTGTCAGTCACTATACCGACCAATTTTCTGTTGTCAACCACTGGAAGCCGGCGTATATCCTTGGAAACAATGAGGCGAAGCGCATCCTTAAGCGAAGTATTCAAGGTTATGATAATCAGAGGACGGCTCATTAGTTCCCGCGCTGAAAAGTGGCTGTGCGAGGGGTCTATTGCCATATGCTTTACAACGTCTCTTTCCGTAATAATGCCCACTGGAACCTTAGATTCTTTGTTGCTGGCTACTACGATCACGCTTCCAATGTTGTTGATTTGCATAACCTTGCATGCCTGTTGCAGCGAATCATTTTCAACGATTGTCTTGACATCTCTTACCATAATGCTTGACACAGGTACATTATCAAGACTCATAAGGTAGAGTAATGTGCATACTATATGTAATCTGCGTTTCTGGTGCAACGCACTGCAAACATACTTCATAAATATCAAATGACACTATTTGAGCATAAAATGCCACCTTTTCATCAAACAATGGTGACTTCTATAAACGACATAATGTCAAAGAAGATCGAAAGCATAGCCGCGTCCGACAATGCGCAAAAGGCTGCAAAAAGGATGCGCGATAAGAATGTGAGCTCTCTTGTTGTCATTGATAAGGAAGCGGAATCTCCAGTAGGCATACTCACAGAGCGCGATCTGGTGCACCGCGTTTGCGCAGAGGGGGTAAAGGGCAACGACGTATCCGTCAAACAGATACTTTCATCCCCGCTTGTTACCATCGACCCAGAGTCATCCATCGAGGTAGCAGCCAGCGTCATGACAAGCAACAAGGTCCGCCACCTCCTTGTCGTCGACAGCAAGAGGAGACCTATTGGGATATTGACTCCAAGTGACTTTACGAAATATCTCAAAGGACTTGTAGATTTAGACGAAGTAAATGCAAGAATACTTGAGTCCTTAAGAGAAGAAGCGGAGGGTTAGAAAAGGAACAGATTCCAAGATTGTAATAGTCAAGCAGCTATCCACAATCCCCTTCTGCTGTCACATACGATTAGACCGTCATCCTGCAGCTCTTTCATACAAGCATCAAATTCTTCTGAATTCTTTGTGACTGACAGCTTTTTCTTGATCTCTTCTTCTGCTATGCCATTCTTGCTATTTACAATGGAACGATATATCGATGTCTTTAGATACTCGTGAATATGTTGACGCATGTATTTCTTGCCCGTGCTACATCAACTCCACTACCCAAATCCTATGTCCAATGCCATCATTAGTACGAATCCGAACAATAATCCCAAGGTTGCCAGATCTATATTCTTACCCTGATAAGCTGGGATGACCTCTTCAACAACAACAAAGATCATGGCGCCTGCCGCAAAGCCAAAAAGGTAGGGCAGTAGCTGCTGCGCCCAGAGAATAAATGCCGCTCCAACAACCCCTGCCACAGGCTCAACGACTGCTGAAAGCTGGCCATACCAGAAGCTTTTCACTGTAGACATTCCATCATGCCGGAGAGGCATGGATACCACAACTCCTTCTGGAAAGTTCTGTAGACCTATGCCTATTGCAAGGGCAATTGCAGCGCCAATGCTTGCCTCCGGCAGGCCTAATGCGGCTGCGCCAAACGCAATTCCTACAGCTAGCCCCTCTGGCACGTTGTGGAGGGTTATGGCAAATACCATGAGAGTTGTTCGGCGCAAGCCAGTTTTTGGACCCTCGGCTAGATTTGGAGGAAGATTTGGATGGAGATGAGGCAAGACTTTATCCATCCCCCAGATGGATACTCCTCCAAGCACAAAGCCGGCAGCGGCTGGCAGCCATGCCATTGGTCCCATCTGCATCCTGACCGATATTTCTATTGCTGGCAGTAAAAGCGACCAGAAGCTAGCCGCGACCATGACTCCAGCTGCAAATCCAAGCATGGTATCCAGAGTTCTCTTGTCAACAGCTCTGACAAGGAAGACTAAGGCTGCACCAAGCGCGGTAACAGCCCATGTAAACGTGGTAGCGAGAAGAGCTTGCACGATGGGATTGGCGTCATAGAAAAAGGAGAGCAAGAGGCGTTACCTAACCGCTAGAACTTTCTCCTATTTTACAATCATAACAGGACACTTGGCATGATGGCTTACATTGTATGAGACACTGCCAAGGAGAAACTCCTTTGGAGCATTGAGACCTCGGCTACCTAGGACTATCATATCAACATCTTCCAGATTGGAAATTCTTAAAATCATTTCAGCTACATGTCCTGATGTCGTTAACGTTCGCACATCACTAACGCCTGCGTCACTGGCTTGAGAGCGATAGCGTTCGAGCAGGGGCATATTTCCACCCTTTTCAAGTTCCTGCCTTGCTTTCTTTGAGAGAGTGAAACTTGCTGTTCCTCCCCCTCCAATGATCTCTGAAATGTTTACAATTAACAGCTTTGCGCCGCATCTTGCGGCAAGGAAAGAAGCTAACTGAAAAGCTCTGTCAGAATATTCCGAGCCATCCACTCCAACCAGGATCTTTGTAACTTTTGATTTACTCATTGAAATCAGGCCTACTCATTTTTATTTCTCTAATAAGAACTAGGTATGCACAGCATTGCACTAGCGTCAGAACGATGATAATCTTACTTTAGATGCAGTGCACGTCAGTGTATACATGCCCTCTAAATAGTGCAAGACGCTAAAAGCATAGCAAATAGGAATCAGGGCAGCAAAGGCAGTGATTTCTTGATCAACGTTGCAGACAAGGAAGGACTTGCCTGTCAAAGAATCAGGGAACGTTGAAAAATCCGGAGGTGGAGCGAGCCTAAAAACTCGCCAATCCTGGGCGCTCAACGTGGGCCAACTAAGATAGTGCCTGATGATTCACTGAAAGCATTATTGCAGAAAGCCACATCGCCGCTGAAAACCTGACCTATTAATATGATAAGTTTACAGCAAGAAGTCTGCAGTGCCATGCAAAGGAATCTTTATGGTTAAGTAATTCATAATCACATCAATCTGTGATTAAGAATGGTTGTAGAGAACAATAAAAAAGACCGCGCGAAGCGCGAGCAAGCTCATGAAAAAGTCTCTATACGAGTGAAGGAAGCAGCGGATGCCATCAGAGAGTTGATACGATCTGTCAGCATAGGGGTTGAGGAAAGGATCGCAATACAGGACCAGATTGACAGTATCTCTAAAGAAACAGAATCAATGCTGGATAGAATAGACTCTATTGCCAAGAAGAATCAAAGAAAGCTTCTCATTGCCTATAGGAATTTCTTGGAGCACAATCTAGATGCGGTGGACCAAAGGCTCAAAGAGCTTGAATAGGCAGATTACTACAATTTAAAGACTTTTTCATCTCGTAAGTATCTTGTTTGCAATCTCCTTTGCATTATTCTTTGAGGGTTTGGTTGTGTCTGCAGTAATATGTCGCTCTCGCACAGGTTCGTAGATCTTTTTCATTTTCCGGTATACTGAGATATCTGCGTCAGAATATCCGCCTTTTCTAGACTGTAGTCTTGCAAATACAACATCTTCAGGACAAATGCATTCTACTATATGAAGTTGTAATGAATCCAGAGCCAACTTATTTTTTACTTCCCTCCGTGATCTTTCCCTGTTAAAAGTAGCGTCAAGAATGCAGTTCATTCCTGCATCATGCAGATATTTCGCCAACAGTAGCATCACGTCATAAATTAATCTTCTTTCGCGCTTTGAATAGGTTGGATGTGGTACCAATTCTTTTCTAATCTTATCTGTCGATAGTACAAGTGCATTAAGTAACGGCGCAAGGTCCTTTGCTAGAGTGGTTTTCCCAACCCCCGGCAAACCACAGATGATAACTATCATTGGCGATTCCTGTTTCTGTAATGCTGCTTCCGCATTTCTACACAGATTGTCGAACGCGATTTCTTGGAATCCTTTAAGTACATTGCTATACTTTTTGGAGTTATCCTTTTCTTAAGGTTATTGATCCCTACCAGTAGCTTCATCGTATTGGCATAGGTTATTCAACAACTAGACATGAGATTTTCTAATTACTGCAACGAAATTCATTGCATAACCAAAAGAAGACTTCTATACTTGTCAGGATCAGATAAAATATTGCCAAAAGAGACAATACTGCCATAGAAGGTAAGCCGCGTTCCCGGCAAAATGAGGTAATACGGTTTCTGAGCACCGAGGATGCGTATCCGCACAGAGCGTCCAGAATTCAAATAATGCATACGCATATCTCCTGGGTATTTCTGACGGGACGTTATGCATACAAGGTAAAAAAGGAATTGAAATTCGGAAGGATTTTGGATTTTTCAACACCCGCCCTCAGAAGAAGATACTGTGAAAAGGAGGTAACATTAAACAAACTCCTATGTGGCAATATGTACATAGGCGTTGTAAAGGTTGTAAGAGCTAGGGGTAGCAGTACTCTTTTTGAGCTAACAGATTTGCGGGATAAGAGAAAGGCTATAGAGTATTGCGTCAAAATGAAAGAACTTCCACAGAAATGCCGGATGGATAACCTATTAGACGCTGGCAAGCTTGATAAAAGTACCATCAAGAAACTTGTATCCACCCTTGTCAGATTTCATCGATCTACACCGACCAATTCTAAGATTCAAAGGTTTGGGCAACCAGATTTCATAAAAGCCAAAGTCGATGAAAATTTTGAAACCATATCAAGGATGCATATTTCTCTAGATCCAGAGTATCATAATAAGATGAATTCGTTTATTGAGAAGAATAGGGAGTTATTTTTCAATCGAATTAAGGCTGGGAAGGTTCGGGACATACATGGTGACCTATATCTTAGTAATATCTTCATTGTAGGCAGCAGATTCTATCTCTATGATAGAATCGAGTTTAATGATGGGTTGAGGTATGCAGATGTTGCGGAAGATGTTGCTCACCTTGCAATGGATTTAGACTCGCATGATAGACATGATTTGCAAGAATTTTTTGTAAATCAATATATTTTGAAAAGCAAAGATGATACTCTGAAAGACATCCTCTACTTTATGATGTGCTTCAAAGCATGTATACGGGCAAAAGTCTCCTTTTTCAATGCAAAAAGCGATTCGAACAGGGAGAAAAGTGTTGCAGCTATGAGAGAAGGGAACCACTTACTGAGAATTGCAGAATCATACATGGGACTATTCTAAGATCCGCATATTACAATTCTGGAAAGTTTGCAGCAAATCACTGCAGAAATAGCGGATTTAATTAATAATAAAGTCAGCTTGAAAAATCCATCATGGATAATTTCTGTTGAAGTGCTAGGGAAATCCATGGGCGTTTCGGTTCTAAAGCCGAATCAAATTTTCAGCTTGATCTTGGAGAAGCAAAAAATGATGCTTCCTTAATGCATCTAGCGTCAAATCAAAGAGTTATTTGCTATCAATGTAATGATTGTGCGTTCCGAAAAAGCAAGTATCTTATCATCGTCTTATTCTTCCTAGATCTCTTACAGGCTGTGTCCTCGTTCTTCTTCTTGAAGAGGACTTCCGACGCTTTCGTCTATGCAATCTTGATGTGGTGGCCACCCGGTTTTCACCCAGATACCATATGGTTGCGTAGGATAATTTTCTATCTGGGTAAATCCGATGCACTAAAAGTAAATCAATACGTTTTATCATCTTTCACTCTGTCATGGAGCTACAAAGCGTCAGGATACAACCGCCAGAGGATTCACAGTTGATCTTGGCACAGAGTCATTTCATCAAGACAGTTGAAGATGTGTATGAATGCATGGTAAACAGCGTTCCTGACATCAAGTTTGGGATATCGTTTTGCGAAGCTAGCGGCCCTTGTTTGATAAGGCATCAAGGCAATGATGACAGTCTAGAAAAGCTTGCAACAGAGTATGCAAGCAAGATTGGGGCAGGACACAGTCTAGTGATTCTAATAAACAACGCATATCCCATAAACGTTCTGCCAAGACTAAAAGATGTTCCGGAGCTTGTAAACATCTATTGTGCTACAGCCAATCCTATAGAAGTAATTGTTGCGGAAACCGAGCTAGGGAGGGCTATACTTGGGGTGGTAGATGGATATGCACCGAAGGGAATTGAGGATCAGAAGGGGCAGGAAGATAGGAAGAATTTCCTCAGGAAGATTGGATACAAGATGTAAAAGTGTGATGTAGCCAATCTATCAAAATACGAACACGTTATCTGGCCAGCCTTCAGACTCTCACGGTTCTGAGCCATCCTCAAGCAGGTCAACCCGCGACACTCCCGTCGCAAGAGCTTCGTTTGACTCTGGATGCACCTCTTTTATATGATTTACGTATTCATTCAGCGTTGTAAAGGTTAAGTGGCATATGCGACATGTGTAGTTTCGTTTCTGCTTTGATGAAGCATGTGTTACTTTAGGCACGATCGCAAATATCATACATACCAAGTTATTGATAAAAGTTGCAATGTGGAGGAAAGATGGGACAATCGGATGATTTGCGTAGTTTGAATGGCATCTCCAAATTGGCTAGGGATAAATAGCCGTTCAAACGGAAATTGCATATCAATAAGGAATTTGTTACACGATCTTTTCGATAGTCGTTACGTAGTTCCGACAGAGGCAATCAACCTCTTCCATCAAGTATCCAATATCGATAAAGCTGTAGATTAATAGTTTGAAGGATTCGGCCATAGAGTCAGCAAATGCATAGGGATCTGATAGATGTTCATACTTTGGTGTTTGCTTTAGTTGATTAGCTATCGAATCAAGTTCTTTGATGAGTTCCAAATGTCTTCTTGTTAGCCTATCGGTGTCCCAGCCAACGCTCCCCAGGAGTTCCAGCTTCTTACGAATGCTGTCAAGCATGTCCTTTGGAACTTTCAAGAATTCGTCTGAGACTATGTTTCGAAGACCATATCTGATCAGGTCCTGAGCTGTTTCATGTCTTTGATCAATCATGGCCCGTAGCTCTTTTGAAACCGCAATTTCCTTATCCAGCGATACCATTAGTTGTTGGTATGAATTTTTTATTATAAGGATTTTGGAACAGGGTGGCCGAAGACGCCTTGTTAGATCATTCTGACTGATACGAATCATGCTTGCAGTGCAACGCGGAGGAATCTAACTCCATTTAACGACCACTGTAATCACGAGTATCAAATCAGGGAGCATGATGTAACATGAAGAATCTTGAACTTGCCGGCGTCTTAAGAAATGTTGCATTGTTGCTAGAAATGGATGATGTCAAATTCAAGCCTAGAGCATACGAGGGCGCTGCAAAAACAATCGAAGCCTTACCTGAAAGCATTGAAGAGATCTACAGGAGAGGCGGAATAAGATCATTATTACAAATCTCTGGCGTTGGCAAGAGCATAGCTCAAAAGATCGAAGAATTCATCAAAACAGGTCAAATCCAATATTATGAAGAACTGAAAAAGAAAGTTCCTGTCGATCTTGAAGGTCTTTCACAGATAGAAGGATTGGGACCAAAGAGGATTAAGAGCCTGTGGCAAGCGTTAGGGATTCGAAATATAGACCAGCTTGAGAAGGCAGCGCAGGCACATAAGATTTGCAAGGTTCCGGGGTTTCAGGAAAGAACCGAACAGAACATCCTCAAGAGCATAGAATTTGCAAGAAGAAGTAGAGGGCGTTATGTACTTGGCTTTGTTCTTCCCTTGATTAATGAAATTGAAAGCCGATTAAAGTCCCTACCAGAAGTAAGAAAGGTTGCAGTAGCCGGCTCTGTCAGAAGAATGAAGGAAACGATAGGCGATGCAGATTTGTTGGTGGTATCTGGCAACCCCAAACGTGTAACAGAATATTTTGTCTCTATGCCAGAAGTAGAGTTGGTACAGGCAATGGGTGAAACAAAATCTACTGTCAGACTTCAGTCAGGGATGCATTGTGACCTGAGGATCGTGCCAGAAGAAAGTTTCGGGTCGGCCTTGCAATACTTCACCGGAAGCAAGGACCACAACATAGGTGTCAGGACAATAGCAATTCAGAAAGGACTGAAATTAAACGAGTATGGACTATTCAAGGGCGGCAGACAAATTGCAGGAAGGACAGAGGAAGAGATTTATAAAATACTTGGGCTGGCATGGATGCCCCCTGAATTAAGAGAAAACTGGGGTGAAATTGAAGCGGCAAAGCGAGGTCAGTTACCAAAGTTGATTGGATATGGAGATTTGAAAGGAGATCTTCAAGTGCATACCAATTGGACTGACGGCAAGAACTCGATTCTTGAAATGGCACAAGCGGCAAAGCAGTTGGGGCTAGAATACATTGCAATAACAGATCATACCAAATCACTAGCGATGGCTAATGGCCTGGACGAGAAAGGGCTGGAAAAGCAGGCTGAAAAGATCGAGAAAGCAAATGATGAGATTGAAGGCATCAGGATACTAAAGGGCGCAGAAGTGAATATTTCCAAAGACGGCAGCCTTGACGTTGCGGATATTGCACTTGAGAAACTGAATGTTGTAGGCACGGCCGTTCATTCTCATTTCAATTTATCAAAGGAAGAGCAGACCAAGAGGATTATTACGGCGATCCGAAATCCAAATGTTGACATACTGTTTCACCCGACCGGCAGAATAATAAAGCAGCGTGAACCTTATGCAATAGATATTGCAAAAGTCATAGATGTGGCGGCGGAAACGGGGACTATTCTTGAGGTTGATGCCTTCCCTGACAGACTTGATCTGAGTGATGAATACATCAAGCTTGCAATTCAAGAAGGGTGCAAGATTTCTATAGATTCAGACGCGCATACCACGTCGCATCTGCAGCTTGTAAAATTTGGGATTGCGCAGGCAAGAAGAGGTTGGGCAAGGGTTCAGGATGTTGTAAATTCAAATCATTTGAAGGAATTCCTTGCTTCGCTAAAAGCATAGAGGAGCCTAAGGATGATTGTAGCGCATTGCACTGTACACGTCTATATTATAACTGAAAGTTGTCTGCTCCAAGTCAGAGCGGGTGAAATTAGGAGTAAATGGATGCAAGCTGGAAAGGCAGTCTGTTGTTTGGACCATTAAGTATTGCCATTAAATTGTACAGAGCCAGCACAAGAAGAAGAGCTAAATTCTTTACAGTCTGCCCAAGCTGCGGAAAAAGGCTGAGCAGGCCTTTTCTATGTAGGAACGAAGGCAAAGAAGTGCAACAGAAAGATATCCGGAAAGGCTTCCAAGTAGACGACGGCAAGTTGGTCATTATAGAACATGAAGAGCTTGACGCGATTAGAAAGGATGCGGAGCAAACAGTACGAATTTTCAAATTCCTCTCCCTCGAAAAGTTGGATCCTGCATATTACGGTGAGTCGGTATATCTGGCAGCCCCCGAAGAGAACTCTCCTGTCAGAGCCTTTCAGCTTTTAGAATACGCAATGCGAATGAAAAATCTGGTCGCGATAGGGAAAATTGTGATAGATGGAGTTGAGCATGTGGTGGCCATCAGATCTTACAAAAAGGGCCTGTTAATGCAAACATTGCGGTACATAGAGGAAGTCACGGATATTAGAGATATAAAGACCATATCCGAATTAAGGTCTGCCAAGTTTACACAAGATGAGATCAGGGCGATGCTAAGGCTGATCGATAAGCAAACAATGCACGATTTTGACATCTCTGAGTTTACCGACGAATACAGCGAAAAGGTAATGCAGCTAGTCATGGATAGGGCAGGGGGTGCCGAATTCAAAGTTGCAAAAGAAATAGCACGTCCAACATCCAAAGATGATGACCTGTTAAAGCTGCTAAAGGAAAGTACTGCCTGATATGGCCTGGATGATAGCGATTGCAAAATTCTAGATGTGCGCCGCTGTAAAGCAGCTTAATATTTCATAAGGCAAATCGAGTGTCTATTCCCCACCTATGATTGTTGTAGCAGTCCGCTTTCTGCCTATCGTAACAAACTTTTCGTTAAGGATCTCTTTTAAGACGTCAGATCTGGAACAAACACCAATCAATCTACCATCTTTCTGGACCACGGGAACCATCATCACGCCGTATTTATCCATGAGCTTAATTATTTCGCCTACACTCGTATTTTCTTCCACTGTGAATGGGTTGGGGCTCATTGCCTCCTTAACAATTGTATTGTTAATGTCCTTTCCATCCCGTATAGCCTTTAGAATATCGATGGTTGTAATTTGACCGAGAGGATGACCATTCCCATCTATTACGGGCATGCCATTGAAAACTCCCAAGGTTATTCTTGTGGCAACCTCTATGAGGCTAGCATTTTCGGTGGCCGCTTCTATATCGACCGACATTACTTCATGTGCTTTCAGGGATATCATAACTACAGTAAAGATCTTATGCATATATTTGAAATTCTGGTCTGCACCGCAATGCAGAGTAAGACAAGCAGACCGTGAACCGCGTCTTTTTGACTGTAAGAAGAAAAAGAAGCATGTAAACCACAAAAGTTCTCACAGCGGCGATGTGGCTTTCTCGCCTAGTGCTTTCAGTGAATCATCAGGCACTATCTTAGTTGGCCCACGTTGAGCGCCCAGGATTGGCGAGTTTTTAGGCTCGCTCCACCTCCGGATTTTTCAACGTTCCCTGATTCTTTGACAGGCAAGTCCTTCCTTGTCTGCAACGTTGATCAGGAAATCACTGCCTTTACTGTTCTTTTGTGGTTTCCCTTTAGGCTACCAATATGGCCCGGTGTATATAACGAGTAGGTATGCTCTTGCAGAGCAATGAACAGGACATAATACATGTTATTAGATTTGAAACGATATTGCTGCGTGCCTACTGCATTGCAGTGCAATCTCTCTCTTTAAATAAAGTACATGCAAAGAAGACTTGTGACACTAAGAACTGAGGAGAAGCAACTGAGGGTTGCTGACTTTATGAGCTCGCCGGTTGTCAGCGTATCGTCTGAAACGAATTTCGTGGATGCAATTCGGTTGATGGTTGGCAAACGGATTGGAAATGTTGTGGTAGTGGACGATGAGAAAGTTTCAGGCATTATAACTGAAAGGGAGTTATTGCAATATCTAGTCCTAAACAAGACTATTCCCAACAAGCAGGTCAAGTATATTCTTGCTCGAAACTTTGCAAAATTAGAACCAGACACTAGCGTGCTTGACGCAGCAAAGACTATGATTAGAAGAAAAACTAGGCTGCTTGTGTTCCAAAAACATAAGGTAACAAAAGCGGATCATCTCGTAGGCATAATAACAGCATCAGATTTAGTGAGGGCATTCTTGGAGACGGATAGAAACCCCAAAATAGAAGGTGCCATGACAAACAGGATAATTACAATACATCCAAGCAACACCATTCTGAATGCTGTCAAGGTCATGTTCAAGAAAAGGATAGGAAGCGTAATTGTGACTGCAGACGGCTCTCCTTATGGGATATTTACAGAAAGGGATTTGCTCAACAAGGTGATTGGACAGGGTGTAGATATCGAGGAAAAGGTCGGCCAGTACTGCTCTTTTCCAGTTGTTACCGCCAAAGTTGGAGTCGGGGCTAATGAGGCAGGCAGGCTGATGTTCGCACACAAGATAAAGAGACTTCCACTTACGAAGGGGGAGAGGATAGCTGCGATGGTTACTGCGAGAGATTTAGTCTCAGCATTCCAAAGAGGGCACTAATGGGAAGGTGAGAAGGATATGGTCGCATCTTCCGGCGAAATACCATCTATGGGTAAAGAAAATGCCAGGAGAAATGAGGGTACAAGCATGACAACACGCTTGCTTGTCAGAGACATAATGAATAACAATATCATTTCCTCATCGCCCGATGATAGCATTATCGACATTGCTAAAAAGATGATTCATAATAAAATCGGCAGCATCATTATTCTCAGAGCCGGCAAACCTGTAGGAATTGTGACCGACCGGGATATAGTTACGGTTGGTCTAGTTACGGATAGGAAGCCAAGCAAGATTAAAGCAGAAGAAGTGATGCAGGAGCTTCATACAATAGATGCAGATGCGGACATCGCAAATGCTGCAAAACTATTTAGAAAATACAACATCAAGCGACTCGGTGTAGTAACCGGGGGAAGGCTTGCAGGTGTCATTTCTGCATCAGATGTCATAGCAGCTATGCCCAGCCTAGTAGATGTGGTATTGGAAAAGGCGGCGATACTCAGGTATGACATCGGAATGCCCCGGACAGAATCTAAAATATCTGGATATTGCGATGTATGTGAGGAGTGGTCCGATCTTCTCAAGTACAGCGAAGGCGTGTTTATCTGCGAAGAGTGTACGGAGCAAGCATCATCCACCACTGGCGTAGCTGAAGAAGCCGGCTAACAGTAGTGAGAGAAACACGAACAACTTGTCGAATTTTCAGACAGACAGAAAACGAACATCTATCACGGTGTACATGTTTATCTTGTAGTGCATTGCAGTGCAGTCTGATTTCTTATTTATTCTCTTCCTTTAAACTGCAACATCGGAAAGAAAAATGATTGTGGATTACTGGTCTTTTATGAACGGGATCACGACAGTCGTATCGAATCACCTAACATTCTGGAAAGGATTATACCTTCAGATTGACAGAATTCAGCCCGGTCTTACCGGAGATCAGACTACTAGCATTTTGTGGTTGGTAATCTGGTTTGTCCCTCTGATATTGATGATGTTCTACGGGCAGAGATTACAATCTTCAATAATTCTGAACGATATTGCAAAATCGCTATCCCGCCTTAAGAAAATAAGAAATGAGGTTAGTAAAGAAATTCTTGAGTATGTAAGGTATGCAAGGAAAGGTTCGGGCGAATTTGAAAAAGACCTTGACAGGTTTCTAGAGTTCTTTACCATAATGCCGGTTGATATGGACCCGTACGGCGTGGTCAGAAAGGTGGAGCACGTAATCAATGTCAGGGATGAAAGGATAAGGTCCGAGATAAGGCAGGTATGTTCAGGAATTGAAGAGTCGGATGTCCTGAAGCTTGAGAATATTCTCGAGGCGGCCACTGCCTTGAACATGATCTACAAGGTGGTCAGACATTTTTACCTGATGGGCAAACGAACAGGAAGTACCTTTATGGTGCTACAATTACAGATGCTGCTTCCTCTTCTGATGGAAGAGGCAGAGGCGCTGCAAAAATGCATTTCGGTATTCAGGAAAGGTCAGCCAATGGGGGATGGTATTGGCGCTCTGGTTGTTGCAAGGCTCATGGCTAATAAGCAAAAACAGATTATTGCCCAAGAAACAGTTTATTCAGAGATAGAGCATGCCAAAAGGAAGCTTTGCCTTCTAAAAGCCGCCGGGCCTGCTCCTACGGTTGGAAAGCTCAGTGATGCAGTAACAAAGCTAGTCAAGGTAGGAGGAATGAACATCAAGATGATAATAATGGTGGATGCGACGGTCAAACTTGAAGGCGAAAAGACAGGGACAATTGCTGAGGGAATCGGTGCCGCGATTGGTGGTATAGGTGTGGAAAGATTTCAAATAGAGCAGGTTGCCACCGATTTGCAGATTCCGTTGTATGCCATCGTAGTAAAGGAGTCTCTGAAGGAGGCTATAACGGTGATGAAAAAAGAGATCGCTGACTCTGCCAATGGCATTATAGAAATGGTTTACAACATAATCAAGACCAGGACAAACGAAGGAGATTCTGTGCTTTTGATCGGGGTAGGCAATACGGTTGGAATAGGTCAATAACGACCTATTCATAACGCGCGTGTTCCCTCAACACTTGCCTGATTACCTTGTCTATTTCATCATTTTCCTTCAAGTATGCTATAAAATCGGTTGCAGTAATTATTCCAACAGGCTGATTCACGTCATTGGTCACTAGCAGATGTCGCACTCTGTTTTGAACCATATACCGAGCGGCGGTTTCTAAAGATTCAACTGGTTTGATGGTTATGACAGGAGAAGACATCAATTCTTGAACTGTTACCTTGTCGCTACTTTGGTTAGTTGTGCAAATGCGCCTTGCCAGATCTCTCTCCGTTATGATCCCAAACGCCTTGCCGTCATCGTCAACAACTGCCAGAGAGCTCACATTTCGATCTGCCAGTTTTATGGCAGCTTCTTGCGCTGTGTTTAGAAGGTTTATGGTCTCTACTTTATCAGTCATCAGTTCGCCCACTGTCCTTGGTATACTACCCGGACTGTTCTCCATTGTTGTATACTTGCAATTAAACATACGTTATCATTAACCTTACGCCATATTCCTAATCAACACTAATGCGGTCCACCATCAAAAGTTTGTTGGAAATATCTGGTAGGAATGGGCTTCATGTACATATCTCATTATGGTCCCCTCCTACTCGGCTTTATCGTTGGGAGCTGGGATTACCGAGTAGGATGGAACTCTTGCTTATCTCCCAGCAGCCTCTCCACGGCTACCAGAGTGTCTCTGGTGTAAGACGCATACTAATAAGGAGTTGGAGTGCAGTGCATTGCTCTGGATTCAAATAGCACAAATAGCATTCTCAGATTTACAGAACATATGAGTCTAGAAGATTTATTCGTGTCAGAGATTATGGTCAAGAATGTCCAGATCGTTGGGGAAAATGCAACACTTCATCAAGCCTGCAAGGTCATGTCTTCTAATAACATAGGTAGCGTTGTAATAGTTACAAATGTTGAGAGTAACAAGGATAGAATCCCTATCGGGATCATTACAGAAAGTGATGTGGTAAAGCAAATCGGTGTTGACCCATACCGAAGCCATTTTCCAGTAAGCGAGTTAACAAGAAGACCCTTGATAACCATACCACCCAGCACTTCATTACGATATGCCCTTCGCCTTATGGTTTCCGAGAACATCAGACGGCTTCCAGTTGTCGAGAATTCTAGGTTACTGGGCATAGTTACGGATAGAGACATTTATCGCGCAATAGTGAAAAGTGAGTCTCTGATAGCAAGCCTGATCAGTGATGAACTTTTGATGAAGCATATCAAAGAACATGATCAGCCTTGGGTTTACAAACTTGGGCAAATCATACACAAGCGCATTGGAAGTCGGTAAACGTCCTATCACGTTCTTGTCATATGACAGGAACTTATTTTCAAACATTGTACAGACAAAAGGCAGGTCAATAGAAAAGATAAAGACTAGGCTACACAAACATAGTAATGAGTTTGCCGCCTAGCTATGTTAACGTAGGAGAGATAATGACCGAAAGAGTAGAAACAATAAAGGTAATAAACACGGCTCAGGAAGCGGCAATAAAAATGACCAAGAAAAATGTCAGTTCTCTTGCAGTTGTTCATGAGGATGGCAGACCTGCCGGGATCGTGACTGAAAGAGATCTTGTCAGACGAATCTGTGCAACTGGCAAGATAAGCTCGAAAGTGAAGGTTCAAGAAATAATATCTTCTCCTGTTAAAACAATCAATGCTGACACTTCCATTGGTGAAGCAGCTGATATCATGGTCAGAAACAGGATAAGGCATCTTTTAGTGACAGAGGAGGACAAGAAGCCCATTGGCATTGTTAGCGCAACTGACATTGTTGCATACGTGAGAGAAAATAGCGAGGCCATGATGCAGGTAGACAAGGATGTCATCAGAGCTCTGGAAAAAGAGGGAAGATTTTACTTTTAGATCTCCCCATTTCAGAAAAAGGTACTATTAACGGCTTTAGAAGCGCAAACCAAGAAATATTCTTTATTCTGTCTGTTCAATAGGCATCATTTGTCTTTTTCATTAGGCTTGGACACAATCATAAGTTTAATCGGTGTGATGGCTGCTGTACTGACAATGTCCAGCTTTATTCCACAAATTAACAAGGCATTGAGAACGCGAAGGATGAATGACGTTTCCACCTATCTTATGATATTATTCATTGGTGGCTTTTCCCTATGGGTTGTCTACGGAATAATGCGTAGCGATCTGATAATAATAGGAGCTAACGTGATGGGTGTAGCCTTTAACGTCTTTTTGCTTATCCTAAAGTCAAAATTTACCAGTAATAGAAAAGACTGTGGCTCCAAATGATACGGTAACTTGAAGTAAGATCGTGGTAATACTCCATGAAATCCTGTTCATTGCAAGTTGATGCCAGAGCGCATTTATTTGACCACTAACACTGGCTTTGTCGAATTATGGATCACTTTGTGCGATACGCTTCCTAGTAAGAATTCCTTTGCCGTACTTAGTCCCCTGCTCCCAATGATGATCATGCCGGCATGTTTCCTGTCTGCGATTTTCAATATTTGCTTGGCTGCGCTGCCCTCTGCTCTAATCATCTCTACATTGGCAGGGAGTTTTTTCCCTGCTATTTCCTGATATTTCCTTAAAAGTACATCATGCTCCTTTTCAATTTCCTTGACTATTGGATCATGCTTTTTCCAGACCTTTGCCGCATCACCAAAATCTTCTAGCACATTCACAATCAACAATGGCACTTCAAGTTTCTTTGCCATTTCTATTGCGGTCTTGAAGGCCCTTTCAGAATTTTCCGAACCGTCAACTGCAACCAAAATTCTTGATATCATTCTATTAGCCTAGTCTCCAACCATTCTATTTAAGAAACGAGATTGCAGTGCAATGCAGAAAATGCTGACTGTTTAAATTCATTACGTCCAATCAATGGAGCATGACAACGACACCATCGCCTGTGCGCAAGGTGGAGATTGGCAGGAGAAATGAGTCAATGATGTTGGCTGCAAGAATGCACGAATATGGGAAGCCACTTGTATTGGAGAATGTACCAAAGCCGACAATGCCTCAAGGTGAGGGGGTGCTGGTGAAAATAGGGGGTGCTGGGCTCTGTCACAGCGACCTGCATATAATACAGGGCGAATGGACAAGCACCCTTCCCTTGGCGCTGCCGAGGATACTTGGTCACGAGGCGGCTGGCTGGGTTGAAGAGACTGGAAGCTCGGTCCCTTCAAATGTGCTCAAAAGTGGTGACATGGTGGCAATATCTGGAGGATGGGGCTGCGGCATATGTGAGTACTGCAAACAGGGAGATGACCACCTTTGTGTGTCCTCGATGTACCCCGGCGTAACGGCAGACGGAGGCTATTCGGAATTCATGCTTGTGCCGTCATACAAATATCTCCTTAGAGTGGACAAGTCCTCAGGCTTGACTCCTGTCGAGCTGGCACCTCTCACAGATGCAGGGCTAACGCCATACAGGGCGGTAAAGAAGGTCAGGCATCTTCTTGGTCCGGGAAAGGCAATAGCCGTCATAGGCATTGGAGGGCTTGGCTTTTACGGGATACAATATGCTCGACTGTTCTCGCAGGGAGCGACTGTCGTGGCCGTAGACAGAAACCAAAAGAAGCTTGAAAATGTGCTCAACAAGGGGTTTGCAGATCATGCTGTCAGCCTGTCATCGGGACGGGATATGCGAGAGGAAATACTCAAGGTCACAGCAAACAAAGGGTTGGATGTCGTCATAGACTGCGTCGGTGCCGAGAATACAATAAGCGACTCGTTTAGGATATTGCGCAAAAAGGGAGCACTGGTGGTTGTGGGCCTTTTTGGAAGCGAAGTGAGGTTTCCACTCATGCCCTCACTGATGAGCGAGCATCAGCTGCACCTTTCATTATGGGGGAACTACAGCGAGCTGGCAGAAGTGGTGGAGCTGGCAAAACAGGGCAAGGTCAGACACTATGTTCAGAGATTCCCACTCGCTGAAATAAACAGCGCCATAGAAATGCTCCGTAGCGGTCAGATTCAGGGAAGAGCGGTGATAGTCCCGAGCTAACAGAGCATGGTTCCGGAATTGGCAATCAATCAGCTATATGGTATTACGCAACAACATGAAGCAAATCTCTTGAACCTCTAGTAATCTTCTCAAAGGGCCTCTCATTTGGATGGCCAATTGGGATGATCGCTACAGGTTTGTGATCATTGGGCAATCCTAATGCCTCTGAAACCCTGCTCTCATCAAATGCTCCTACCCATGCACTTGCAAGTCCCAAGGCCTGAGCTGCGAGCTGCGCATAAGCTGCTGCAATTGTGGCATCTTGGAGTGAATAGAGGACCGATCTGTTTTCCATACTTGTAGACCGAACGAGAGGCGTTAGCGCAGAACACGAGTACCAAAGGCGCTTCGGAGATGAACATCTGATCCCAAGCAGCCCTTGTCAGCAGATTTTTCTTATCATTACCTTTAACCTGATAAATTTCGTATGATTGCAATCCTCCTGCCGACGGCGCCAAATCGCACGATTCAACTATTGTATTTATCTTGAATTCCTCGACCTGTTTGCGCTTAAATGATCTAACGGATCTGCGTTTCTGTAGTACCTGAAAGAATGCTTCATTTATCATAATGCGATGGCCCCCACTGCCACGATTTCTGATTGAGCTAGGTCCTTTCATTCAGCAAAAACCTTGAGTTCTCCCGGATTTCTTATTCTTTTCTTATAACCTTCAAGATACTTCTGGGCCTCTGTCTCGGTTTCAAATTTTGCAGTTCCCCTAAATGATCCCTTTTCATTGATCAGGCTCACTGTGAACCACTGCCCCCTTTTCTTATCAAGTTTCTTTACTGTAAACATTTGAGCCCATCTGCGGAAAGATGATATTTAACAAAGACGAATCTTGTGCATGACACTGCATGCTAGGTTCTAGCTACTTGAATTCTTTCTCTTTTACTATCGGCCTTGTGTGTTTCTTCATTGATTTTCTAACTGTTGGTCCATGTTTGATGCTTCTTTCAAATTCCTCTTTCGTGCTCCTTGTCTTCTTGTACCCCAGATATGATTTTGCTGCTACATCGTTATTCCTGCTACGGAGCTCTGCGGCAACCATTTCCCGAAGAGTAACAGAGCTTACTTGTTCTTTATCTGCAAGGGATTTGTCGCTCCTTACCGCCTTTGCTATTTCTAGGGCCAATGCGTATGGAACTCCAGCTCTGCTCACTGCACGTGCCATCTTCTCACTATCAAAGGGCTCTAACCTACCACTTCTCTTTTTTACCAAGATTTTTGTCTCCATCATATAACAATCATCCCAAAAACACATCCATGTCCGATTATTTAGTTAGCAAGTCTGCAATGTATTGCACTGCGTAGGGTTTGATGCATTGTGCACAAATTGTTCCCAAGCTGGCAAATGCCTACTGATATATTATACCTACAATAGGTGTTGGAAGTTTCTACGAGCTAGCGCTTAAACCCCTCATTAGAGGAAGAGATTATTTTACGCATCGACCTGTACTTGATGAGAAAATTTAACCCCTTTGGTGTAACTTTGTATTCTCCACTTAATTTATCACGAGTCAATAGTTTTTCCTTTAGCAAGATTGGCAAGCACTTGTTAATCTGATCGTGTGAGACGGAGGTGCTAGACAATAGCCTTGCCATAGTACAGTTCTTTTGTTCCGCTATATGAAGAATTTCTGCCATAACATCTTTTCTACATCTGTATTTCATGATATTCTATTTTTGATAGAATTATGAAATATAAAGATACGATGCATGCAGTACAATGCAGTGCATTTGCATCAGCCCACCCAATGATGCTATCGCTGGGAATCTTAGCCAAACATCATTGCTGCGAAAGGCTCTTGAAAAAATGCTATACCTATAATTTCGTCATTCAAATGGGTGTCAAGTTCTCTTGAATTAGTGCTTGATCTTTTCTTAGTGTCATAACAGATACCCCAGCTGCGGCTGCCAGATCGTCTTGCGTGACTTTTTCTCCTCTTTCGATGCATGTTATGTATAAAGCTGCGGCTGCCAGACCCATCTTTCCCCGCCGCCAACCCTCCCGAAATGATACTATTCATAAGCGAGATGGCTTCACGTTTCGTCCTCTCGCTAACATCGAGCTTGTTGGCTATTTTGGCTACACATTTGATTGGATCTATCATTGGCACTTTAAGGTCCAACTCCTTTACGATGATGCGATACACTTTGGCAAGATCTTTCTTTTTTACGCCCGTTTCCCTACTTACATCATCTAGCACTCTTGAGACCCCCATCTCCCGGAATACCACATAAATGGAAGCTGCCAGAACGGCCTTGACCGTCCTTCCCCTGACAAGGCCCCTTTCTTGTGCCTTTCTGTAAAGGTAGGCTGATTTTTCAACCATCATTTCGGATAATCCGAGAATACCTCTCAGCCTATTGAGCTCCCTGAATGCACGAAGAAGGTTCCGTTCTGTTTGTGCTTTTATTCTAAAATCAATTCTCTTTAGCCTGTCAAAGTTGGATTGCATGACTGCTTCATATCCAGTTCCAGCGTCTTTATCAGGTCTGCCTATCATGTCGAGAGCCCCATTCCAGTACGAGCAAGAGGTGTAATTTGCCTAGGAACCGCCCTTATCCCGGGCTCAATGGTATAGCCATGCCATCCGCGTATAGGCTCTGAAACTTTTTCCAATATCACAAAGCCACATTTTGTGCAGATTGTTTCTCCAGTTTCGCTGTCAGTTATGCTTCGGTTATTTCCGCAGTTAGGGCAGACAATGTTATTGCTATTGCTAATATCTATCAATGGTCAGAAACACCACCAAAAGGCAGCGCTTGAGGCGGCATCGACAATTGTAAAGCTTTGGATATAGAGAAAATTTCATTCGGCTTTATTACCGAAATCCCTGCATTTTTGCCTATTATTTCAACCCGGATTATCTTTTCAGGATTTCGCAGGTCAACCTTGCCATCGATCTGATCTGCCAACCGCTTGATGATGTCTATCTTATGGTATTTTGTATAGCGCCTTTTTTCAACTACCATCATCCACCTTTCATCTTTTCCGATCCTGTCCTTCATACTGGCAACGATGCTCTCCATCGAATCTAAATCAGAACAGGTCCAGCAATCTATTGGTACCCACTTTAAGGTATAAGAAAAATGAGTCGGATCCTGACTGTAGAGTACATACAGCTCGCTTATGACCTTCCTCGAATCCAAGCTCGTCTTTACACCTGCAATCCCTTGAGCTATAGTTCTTCTTACGGTTGGCAGGTTGTCGCCTAATTTTGACATGATGATCATGATCTCGGTTCTTGCAGGGAAGAATTTTCCCCATCCCCATGACACAAGAAGGTTATAGGAGTATACCATGTTCAACGATGACCTCCCGGAATAAGATAATAACACCAGTCACCGCAGCTACTAACTCCATATGAAAGATCAACTACACACCAAGTTATTTACCCTGTAGGTCTGCACTGCATTGCTTTGAATTGTATGAAAGCCTGACGTGGAAGTGAATTCGTGTAAGAATTTACATAAATAAACAATGTATAGTCACTATCAGCCATGACCAGAAGATTGAACGTACCTGCTTGCCTAAGTTAAAATTCATTGCTACCCGTAATAGACATATGCCAAGTATAGATAACATAAGCTACCGCGATGGTAATCCTGGCAATTACTGGCAGTCCCGGAATTGGAAAAAGTACGGTCATTATGCGCGTTGCTGAAGAACTGAAGATAAGAGGTTTGAAAGTGGGCGGGATAATTTCTAAGGAAGTAAGGAGCAACAGTGCAAGGACAGGCTTTGAGTTCATTGATCTGACAACAAATGAAAGAAGGACACTGGCATCCAAAGTTGGAAACGGTCCCAGAGTAGGAAGATATGTTGTTAATCTTGACGGTTGCAATTTTGCTGCCAAACAGTTGATCAGCGCGATCGAGAATTCTGATGTGATCGTATGTGATGAGCTTGGTCCGATGGAGTTCAAATCAAAAGAATTCATAGATTGTACAAAGGATTTACTAGAGACAGATAAGACGGTGATCATTGTTGTACACAAAAGGTTGCAACACCCAATAATTGATCAGTTCAAAAAGAGAGCCAGTTTTATTATCAATGTCGATCTGCAAAATAGGGATAGAGCACATCAGCTGTTGCTAGATCGGTTATAGAATGAAAGGTGGTATGATTCTGGCTCTTCAATCCAACGACATTTGGCGTCCTTGTTAATTTAGGCTCGTTTGCCTCAATAGCCTCCATCATGTCAATAGAATTGCAGACAGTGCAACTAACTGTAGTGCGTGTGTTCTTCATAGCCTCTTTTGCTTGCTTTTCTTTGCTACCCTGTCAAGAAGTGATCTCGCCCTTTCTTGACCGAGCATCTCTTTGAGTTTCTGCTCAGATGCTGCACCTTCCCAAGAACTGAGCAGGTCTATTACTCCATCCTTAATATCTGGATTGATATCGCTCAATGCATTTTCTATGATCCTTCTGCGACCCTTTGCCAGATCTTTTGGTCTGAAAACTGCTCCTCCCATATGACTCGCCTTATAGAGTTACGATACGCTGTCGGCCTAAATAAACAGATACCAATTAAGATGGCAGCTTTTGCGCTATCGGAGAATCTCTACATTATTCTCCTATCATCTGCAAAACTATCTTGCGTTCTCTAGGTCTGATGTCCATCTCTAGCAGTACTATCTGTTGCCAAGTGCCAAGTATCAAGCTCATGTCTTTGAATGGAACCGTAAGGCTTGGTCCGACCAAGGATGCGCGGACATGGGAGTGCCCGTTTCCATCATGCCAAGTATGGTCATGCTCGTATTCTATCCCTTTTGGTACAATCCTTTCAAGCATTCTGGGAAAGTCCTTCCTCAAACCAGGCTCATATTCTATGGTTGTCACCGCTGCAGTCGATCCAGAGACAAAGATTGTGACAATCCCATTTGAAAGGCTACCAGCCTTGATAACCTCTTCAATCTGGCTTGTAATATCGATCATGTCATTTTCACCCTCTGACTTAATGGTGATGTTGCTTGTACTAACCGGCATTCTTACCACCGCTATTCTAGAAAGAATGCTCTCACTAATAACATAGCTCATAATGGTTGCTGATAACTTTCTGCTAGCATCTTGAATTAATCAACAGCTCTCAAAGTTCCAAACATGTAGCAACGCGGACATGGCAAAAGCAATACGCTGCTTTTTGGATACAATCTTGCAACCTTAACTACACTGTTCGTCCTGCAATAGGTGCAGAAAACTTTTACATCATATGTAAAGGGATCTGGTAAAGTCGCTCCCATTGAAGTAACCAAGTAAACATAGGTTGTTGTCGCTTATAAGAAGTCCTATCGAATACAATTATTTGATATGCAATGATCTTTCATATTGCACTGAAATATTAGAGTGCGTATCCTACAGCAAGGAATTGCTTTCAGTATACTCAACCATAGGCCATAGATTTCATTTTCTTAAATGGATCGCAAATTCTCAGCGGCGATGTGACTTTCTCTTATAGTGCTTGTCGGTAATTCGGTCTTCAGCACTACGTTAGTTTGCCCTACATCGATGCAGCCTAGGACATAACAGGTCTTTTACCAATGATTCCAGTTAAGAAGGGTAAACCCATATCCTAACATGGTGCCTCTCATCGGTATTCGGCCTGCTTTACCTGCTAGATCACATCGATGTTTCCTGATTCTTTGACAGCCCAAGTCTTACCTCGGGCTGCAATCGATCTGGAAATCACCGCCTTTACTGGCTGCGATCCATCTTCGCCACAACTCTTGCAGCCAAGATATTTATCAAGCACGTCCGCAGTGTATGACACAGCAAGCATTTTCAGGGCCGCTTATATGTCGATTGGTACTGCTTTGTATTCAGGCACAATTATTTGAAAAAATCAGTCTACACGTGATCAAATGAAGAGTTAACCGAGACGGTTTTTGCAGTTTGCACAGAACCCCTTTCCTTTCATGTCTGTGTCGCGCAGGGAATTGCTGAAATACATTACACACGCAGGATTCCTGCAGTGCTTCAAACCGAAAGAGTGACCTAATTCATGAATTGCTTCCTTTATCAGCCTATCAACAAATAGCCCTCTGTCTGGTTTCTGACCATAAAACTCCTGTCTTAGCCTAGGAAGATAAACTACGGCAACCATCCCGCCAAAATGAGCTTCTCCAAAAACAAAGTTCAAGTTGTTGGAATAAGCATCCAAATCACTAAGGGCGAGAATCTTCAGATTTCCGCCATTCCCGATCTTACGATGATAGTCCAAAAGCCATTGTAGCAAGAGGTCTGACCTCAACTGCTTTCTCTTTTGGTCAAACGCGAAATAGGGGGCCGAGATCTGTTCAGCGATGCGTATCCTAATGTCAAAGGCATTAGACAGAGATTCTAACACATCTGTGGAGAAATAAGCGAAATTAATGTCTCCGTCTCCTGATGTGACAGGCTGTATCAACAGCGTTATTCCATTCATACGCGTTACTGGCGCTTGATTTCCCTACTACGTACAATAAAGAAGATATTGTTCTCATGCATAACTGTCATCTGGCGATGGTCAACGCTGTTCAAGTGGCGTCGCCATTCAGAGCTGTTAGTGGTTTCAAAGCGATGGAATTTGCACTTGTACCTTTGTTTTGGGGCAATCTCCGGGTTAGAAATAGCCATCGAGCTTCTGGATATTCTTGATGTAGGTGTCCGTGCATGCGCACGTAACTGATGAAGACGCGATTGTCGCCTTGGGTTTTGAGGTGTATTTCTTTTTTTGGCTTTAGAAGATGAATTGGAAGGCTGTCTCTTTTTTGATCGTCCTTTCTTTTTCATTGGCAATGCCATACCAAGAATCTGAACTTGGCCCTGATTAAGAAGACGTATTCAGTATAATGCAGTGCAATCATAGTGCTTATAGGATCATCAATGCGCCAAATGTGTACCTATGGCTTCGGCAATAAGAAATTACAAAGTCAAGCCAACAAATATTGAGGTCAGAAAAATACTCGCTGCGGTCGATGGTTCTGAGGCAGCCAACAAAGCTTTGGAGCATGCAATCGATTTGGCAAGGCTCAAGGGAGCCGAATTATTGATTATTTATGCCATAGGCGATGTAGTTGCCGAGCCGATGTCTGTTGCATTCCTAGGCACTGGCTATGGAAAAGTGTCTATTTCAAAATCTTTCTATGAGGAAGCGAGGGCAGCTGCGGAAGGATGGATTCAGCTATTGGTTGAAAAGTCACGGCTCGCCGGCGTTGAAAGGACAAGTGGCGAAGTGTTGTTTAAGCAAGGAAAATCTGTAGTCGAACTGATTAGGACATATGCGAAAGATAATGAAATTGACTTGATAGTGATGGGCACGACAGGCAGGGGCACATTCAAGCGGCTGTTACTTGGTAGCGTGGCTAGTGGTGTTCTGAACCACGCACCATGCTCTGTTCTAGTGGTAAGATAGAAGGAAAACGTCCTGTCACGTACTTTTTAAACCGATGTTGCATCACCAGTGTTATCATCTACGAAGACTAGCAGAACCGATGCAGCTGCCTATTAAGACTAACGGGGATGCAACATGACTATGGGAGTCTAACGGTAAAACGGCTGCGTAGCTACGGCATGTTTCGCTGGACCAGCTATTCCCGTGTGGTATTCCAAAACCGAACTTATCCCGGCATATGCTCTAATTAAATCAGAGATGCTTGAAAACAGTCTGTCTTTTGTTAACCCATCATAGTAAATATTTTTAGTTGCTATTGACATTTGCCTGAAGTCAAGGGCGCTGTTCGGTGAGAGCTCAAAAGCCCCAAGCCCACAATTGCCGGCAAAGACATTCACTAAACCTAAAATACAATCCTTCTTTATGTTGTCATCTACTGACTTGAATTCTTCTATCTGATCTTCAGGCAGTGCGATCTCCATTGTCAAATAAATGCTGTCTACTGATTCTTTATCCTGAATAAGAGTAACAGCGAAGCCGTTCAAGTCGAGATCTAAAACGAGACGGGCTTGCAGTTCTTCTCGCTCTTTTAATCTCACCTTCTCTTCATTTAGCCATGTTATTACCTTCTTCCTAATCTTGCTTGCTCTATCAATTCTACTCTTTGCGTTCAATTACCGTCGTGATGCATTATGGATGATATGCCCATTTAAAGGGAAAGGATATACTGCAATGCACTGCATTCCCAGCACATAATAATCAAAGCATCAGTTCATTCTTGTGCATGACAGACAGATCGAACCTTAGGGAAGATTCATTAAACTTCCACCGCAAGCTGAAAGGAAAGATAGAAATTCATAGCAAAATTACACAAAAAGACCTGTTTGCGACTCCTGAGCAGCATAGCAGACTTAGCATGGCATATACCCCTGGAGTAGCATATGTGGCAGCCGAACTGGCCTCTCAAAAGGAACTCGTTTACGAATATACTTCAAAATGGAACAACGTGGCCATAGTTTGTGATGGAACAAGAGTTCTTGGGCTAGGAAACGTGGGTCCTGAGGCAGCTCTCCCCGTTATGGAGGGCAAATCTGTATTATTCAAGTTGCTAGGAGGCGTGGACGCTTATCCTTTATGCATATCAACACAGGATAAAGAGAAAATCATTCAATTCGTCAAAATGATAGAGCCGGTGTTCGCTGCAATTAACATCGAAGATATCGAGTCACCAAAGGTCTTTGAGATAGTTGAAAGACTTCAGAACGAGCTTTCTATCCCCATTTTCCACGATGACCAGCATGGAACCGGGGTGGTGGTCCTTGCCGCATTGCTTAATGCATTAAGGGTGGTTGGAAAAGAGCTTGACAAGATTAAAGTGGTGATGGCAGGCGCAGGCTCGGCAGGATATGGAATATTCGGAATGCTGAATTACGCAGGCTGCAAGAATCTAATCATTCTTGACGGCCTTGGACCAATATGTGTAGGCAGGAGTGCTCAAAACCGATACAAACAGCGTATGGCCAGAGGCACGAATCCAATGGGATTAAGAGGAACACTTGACGAAATGGTAAAGGGAGCAGACGTATTCATAGGAGTGTCAGGGAAGAAGGGCCTTCTGACCAAAGATATGGTCAAGTCAATGAATACAGACGCCATAGTCTTTGCACTAAGCAACCCTGAACCAGAGATACTCCCGCAAGACGCGCTCGAAGCTGATGCAAGAATAGTTGCCACAGGTCGATCAGATTTTATCAACCAAGTAAACAACGCCATTATCTTTCCGTCACTTTTCAGGGCAATACTTGATTGGAGAATAAGAACAATAGACTTAAGAATGCTGACTGCAGTGTCACATGCCATTGCTGATCTGATCGATCGGGAGCATCTAGATGAAGATTACATCGTGCCAAAAATGAATGACCCGGGGATCCTTCCCGCCGTCACGGTTGCGATAAAGAAGTTTGCCTTGGGGAATATACGGACGTCTAAAGAGGTTCAGATTAGATAATGACATAACTAGATATTACTGCCAGAACTGTTTTTCTCCTTCTTCTTGTGAAGGATACAAGATCTCCAGTAACATCAATTTTGTTTCACTTGATGATAATACCTGCTTAAGATATCGCGCCAAATCAGACACAGTTAATATTCCAATAATTTCATGGTTAGCTGGATCTTCGACAAATAGATGTCTAACCCTTTTTTGAGCCATAAGTTTGGCCGCCATTTCAAGTGAGGAATTCTTGGGTATTGAGACCAAAGGAGGGACTACCAGAGAAGCAGCAGTAGTCCCTTCTTGAGGAATCTCGTATGCAACTATTTTCACCACATCACGCTCCGTTAATATTCCAACAATCTTGCCGTTTTCAGTTAACGCAATGGAGCTAACGTTCCTGTCTGACATAGTTTTGACGATATCTAACACACTACTTTTCGAATCACGTGTAACCATCCCAACGCTCATGTAGTCGGCAACGACAGCCTTTGCCAGCAGTTCTTTTAGACTTCTCTTGGCAACCATCTCTTCTGATTAGAGGATATGAGATATATCTTGGCGGAATGCAGTGCATTGCAAGGCATACACGCGAGATAAGTGCATGAAATCATCAAGGCAAGATCATGGTTTTAAGAGAAATAGCATCATTACCTACAGAAACAACCGTAGCGATACATGAAGCATTAAGACCCCTTCAAAGCAGGCCGGTGGAAGAGTTAATCGAGCCACCAGCATTGGTGAATCCTGACATCTCTGCTTCAAAGATAGTAGGAGTGATGACGGAAAAGAAGGTCTACGACGTTTTCATCCCTCTTGCAAACAAGATTGCCTGCATAAATATCCGGGATTTGCTTTCAATTCGCGATATAACAGCTGCAAGACCTTCGGTACTTGGGAAGATAGTTCCGTCCTTATCATTGAAAAGTAATGTTGGATACGCGGCAAGAATAATGAGCCTTTATCGTTTGAGAGCACTTCCCGTCGTGGAGAATAACGACCCCGTTGGTCAGATCACAGCCAAGAACATAATCAAAGCCGTACACGAAATGGGGGCTGACGAAAGAGTTTCGACGAATGTCAGGGTATCAAGTATCATGACCCCGCGGCTCGTCGTGCTGGGGGAAAAGGACAAAGTGTCAACAACTAGGAGCATAATGATAAGACGGAGAATAGACCATATCCCACTCGTAAACGAAAAGCAGAAGCTCTCAGGCATGGTGACTTCTAGTCACGTAATAGAGGCAATGCTTCCGTCGGAAAAGATTGGCAGAAAGGTTCTCGGTGTTGAAAAGTTAAACAGACTGGATATGCAGGCATCAGGGATTGCAGACAAAAATGTTGTAGTATCAAAACCCGATGATTCATTACGATCAGTGACAGGAGCGATAATGGACGCAGATTCTACATATTCGGTTATCTGCCTTGGCGAAGAGATTCAAGGTATAGTAACGTACCGCGACATAGTCTCGTTGCTTGCAGAAAAGGTAGAAGAAGACCTTCCCGCCTTTATTATCGGCCTGCCGGATGACCCATTCGACGCAGAACTTGCAAAGTCAAAATTTGCGGATATAGTCAGGTTTTTGAAGAGAATAGCGCCAGAGATTGAAGAAGCAAGATGCAAAATGAAATTGCGCGACATCGAGGGCGAAAGGAGAAGGTACGAAGTTGATGTGAGCATAATAACGCCATACAGGAGGCATGTGTATACCAACATTGGCTGGGATTTGGCAAAGATGTTCGATCAGATGAGCGACAGCTTGAAGAAGAGGTTTGCACACAGGCCTACAAGAAGACGAACAGAATCAGTCAGACAGACGGCACCTGGATAGCTAGTGTTGTTCCAATGCGAGTTGCCATAACGGGAGATGTGATGCTAGGTAGATTGGTGAATAGCGTTCTTGACAACAATGGCTACACGTATGTCTGGGGAGACACTATAGACATCATCAGAAACGCGGACCTGTCAATGATCAACTTGGAATGCGTCATTTCCTCAAAAGGCACAGAATGGACAAAGACTTTTAAATTATTTCACTTCCGGGCAAACCCTGACGCCATCAAAGTCCTAGAGAAGGCTTCGATAGACTATGTTTCCTTGGCAAATAACCATACCATGGACTATGGAGAAGAAGCTCTTCAAGAAATGCTCAAACTGCTTGACAACAGTGGGATTCGACATGCAGGCGCTGGAAGGGACTTGGAAGAAGCAATCGCGCCTGCAATCTTGAAAGTTGGTCGCAATAGAGTTGCCGTGGTGTCGTTAACTGATAATCAGCCAGAATGGGAGGCATCCCCAACTTACCCCGGCATAAACTATATTCCGCTTTCATGGGACGGTTATTATTCGAACAGACTTGAATCCTGCATCGACAGAGCTAGAAAATACGCGGATATTGTTATTGCATCATGCCATGTAGGTCCACATTTTCGTGAATACCCCACATCTGAATATGTTAATTTTGCACACAGGCTCATTGACCTTGGAGTGGATGTTTACTGGGGGCATAGCAACCACATGCCACAGGGCATCGAAATCTACAGAGGCAAACCCATACTCTATGACTCGGGCGATTTCATTGATGATTATGCCATAGACGAGTATTACAGAAACGATCTGTCTTTTCTCTTTCTTCTGGATATCGAAGGGGCAGAACCGAAAAGCATTGAGCTTGTTCCTGTACGAATCCATGACTTTCAGGCAAGTATCGCGTTACTCTCAGATGCCGAGCTTGCCATTAAGCGAATGATTGAAAGGTGTGGCAGGCTAGGAACAAAATTTGAAGTAAAAGGAGAGAAGATTATAATCAGAATATAATCGCAGATATGCTTCTTATTTTGTTAGATCCCTGTATCTTTCCTAATCGCTACCTAGATAGCAAAGGAAGCATATTTGATTTCGTGTCAAGCTTGCTATATCAACACATGCAATATAGTGCCATGCAGAACATTCTAACTGCTTAAGTAGTAATCACCATCAATGCTAGGTAAATGGAAACTGTAGAGCAAGAACGACCTTCATTGGTAATGACCAACTGCCAATACAACGTCACAAAACAGCTAGAAAAGAAGCTGCAGTTCCTCTGGAATGTAGCTGCATACATTGAAGATGCTGAAAAAGAAGGCAACGTAGAGTGTGCCAAATTATTCAGAGAAATCAGAGCTGACGAGGAGCGCCATGCAAAGGCACTGAAAGAGATCTTACTTTCACAAGGTAAAGACTTTGAATGATGTAAGAGCGAGCACAAAAAATACTGTCATACCCCCCTCCTTTTTTTAATGATAAATCAGGATTAATGGAACAGGATCACAATGGTAGAACTGTTTACATCGTACAGTGATGGACAATGTGGGTTGGTACTTGTTTGCCCTCTTCAAGAGCCGTGCAACAATCACATTGTTCTTCCAAGCATTGGGCGATGTTGTGATGGCACTCACATCCCTGAGAATATGAACTATGTTTCTTTGCCATTAACGCCAATGTGGCTTGGTGAGCAAATAAACCTCTTGTCCACAGTGCAATGCACTGAAACTCTGATAAGCGGAAATACCCAGAATACCTACGAATTACTTATTATAGAACGAATATTCTACGGTGTAATGTAAATGTATATTTCTTGTAAGTACTGTGGAAAAGAATTTCAGGACCTTGTTGAAGGAGTTGAATATTCTAGCTCTACCATGGGCCTTCTCGACTTTTGTTCCGATATATGTTGCAAGAACTATCTTGATGAAACTCTAAAATGATGGATATGAATCGAGACAGGTAGGGACACAGGCTCCAGAAGATAAAAAGCCTTATCCGTATCCCTTTATTTGATTAGACTGATATTGTCAGAGGTCACCGTTCGTGAAGTGATGATCAGCAAGGTCGTTACCATAGAAGGAAATAGAACAGCATTGGAAGCAGCAAAACTGATGATTGAAAAGAGAATTGGTTCTTTGGTCGTTACCAAGGCAAATGTACCTGTTGGCATCATTACGGAACGTGACATAGTGGAGAAGGTTTGCATGAAAGACTTCCAAGCATCGAAGGTAGATGTTGAAGACATAATGTCAAAACCTCTTAAGACCGCAGAACCAGATCTTCCTGCAGTAGTTGCAATACAGAGGATGGTGAATAGCGGAATCCGAAGACTACCAGTTGTCAAGGACGGCAAGCTCGTAGGCATTTTGACAGTCTCAGATTTAGCAAGATACTTGCGGAAGAATCTAATGTTAGAGAGCTTCTTATCAACTTTTGAGGATTGACTGAAAGACATGTATGTTCAACAATAATAGAAATACTTTTGTTAAATGAAAATTAGGAAAACACATGCTTCATTCCACAATATAGCCGATCCCTTTTACAGATATCCGTTTATCGTCCTTATCTACTTCAAAACTTACTCCAAGGATTCTTTCTGTTACTGCAATATTTGTAATAACGTGATCCGTAAAATCCTCAACAGTAAATTCACTTCTGCCGTCAGCTAGCGCTGCAAAAGGAATAATCTGATCACTCATGAATTTGTCTAGTGCTTTACCAGAATTTATGGAAGATAATAGGTCCGTTGCAACTTCCATTCCGACGGTTTCGGCCCGTTTTCCGATAGCTCCTGTTGCATCGGCTCCGAGAATACTATTTTCACATTCGGCCCACAGGGTTATCGAGGTACCACGTGAATGTGTGACGACATTCTCTGCGCCGATCTGTAAACCAGTAAGTCCAGACTGAGATAGTACCATCTTGGCGGTCTCGGCCTGTCTCTCAGCAACATTTTTTGAAAGCGAACCTGCTACGGAGGCACCGCCGACCCGGTGAAGCTTGCCGCACCGAAGCATTCGGATTGGCCTAAGTCTTTTGGTCGGAAAGAAGGTAATTTTCACTAGTCCACCACCCCGAGGGTAGAATCCTTGTCTTACAATATTCATCTCTGGCTCCGGCACGCCGAGTAATCTAAGGATTCTAAAAGTGATGAATCTCATGTATTCTATTGTTGGTGCTCCAAGCCCTGCAGTTCCTCCTATCATCTCGAGTGTGACAGGCTTGCGACAGAAGATCAGCAAGGGGACCAAAGATTGCAACAGTAAAGGGATGCTTCCAGCGGTGCCAATATCGATCGTCTTGTCTTTAACTTGATGCCATTTTGGAATAAATTGTATTTCGGTGGAACCCAAGCTTGCTCCATTTATTTTTGCATTACAGAATGCACCTGTTGTAATTACTCCAGCAAGGTGCTGTGCCATCATACCTGGTTTTGGTCTGCCTTTTCTAATGTTGGTTATAGTCAGGGGCTTTAATAGCAATGCTGATAATCCAATAGCAGTTCTTAGAACTTGTCCGTAGCCTATCGATCCATCTACTTCTATCAATCTTGATGTCAAAGTTCTCTGCATTACTTCATCTTATAAATTGGAGGCTTCATGATTTCAGTCATGTCAAATTGCTATCTGGATTCTTGTGAGGATTAAGCAACTCTATGATTCTATGAATGCTGATATCGGGAGGAATAAACAACAGACTGAAGTAGATATTAGGTCATTCTTCATAGACGATGAACGTATACAGGAACGGATTACTGCCTTAACCAGCTACAGAGTGACTGATGTGGACTAGCTTGCTAATGCCAGCTAGAAAGGTGTTTACTTCCTTGTCGAAAGACTTGTAGTTCATTAAATTTGCCCATATCATTTTTTGTTTTAGAACCATAGAACAAAGGATCGAGTTGTAGTACGTAAGTCGATCGCCTGAAGCTGACGGTATGATACAATTGACAACCTGTTGTCGTCCCATTGTTTACACCTAACAACATGGGAATATCTTTCGTCTTTTTCTATCAAAATGTAAAAATTATTTGAATGAATCTATTAGCAGCTGACCGACCCTAGTCTTGGGCGTATCAATTTCTTGTTTTGCTTATTATAATTCATATTGAGACTTTCCGCCAAGTTCTTGCATCTATTCCTAACCGTCACTTCTGTAACTCCGGCTGTTCTTGCCAGTTCTTTCTGGGTTATCGATTCGCCTGTCTTAAGGGATGTCATGTAGAGAACCGATGCAGCAAGACCCATCGGATCCTTCCCGACAGAGATGTTTGTCTTAACAACATTCTTCATTAGCTTGATTGCCTCCCGCTTTGTATTTTCACTCAACTGACTTCTATTGGCTATAATATTGACACATTTGATCGGATCGACCTGTGGAAGCTTGAGGTCTAACCCTAACACCAGCACCCTGTAAGATCTGGCGACTTCTTTCTGAGTGATATTGCTTATCTTTGCAATTTCTCTTATGCGCCTATCTTGTCCCGAATCTCTGCATGCGATGTATAGTGCTGCGGCCAGTATGGAAGCAATTGGCCTGCCTTTGTTGAGACCATGCTTCAGGGCTTTCCGGTATATGTATGCGGTTTTTTCGACTATCGCTTCAGGCAACCCCATCTTGTCCCTCAGTTTGTCCAACTCCATCAAAGCGCGTCTAAGAGTTCTTTCACCCGGCGCATCTGTCTGTGTCCTTGCATTCCACATCCTTAAGCGGTGCATGGAATAACGAACTTCAGGATCGAGTATTCTCCCAGTGGAATCCCTATCTGCTTTGGAAATGACGGTAGTAAGACCTCTATCGTGCCGTCCAAGGGAGGTCGGGTCTCCAGTTCTCTTTCTCGATTCGAACTCGTCTCCAGCGAAAGCCCGCCACTCTGGTCGCCGGTCCAGAATTTTCTCAGTTATGACTAGACCACAGCTTCCGCAGACTATCTCACCAGACTCCACGTCAGTTATGGCCTTTCTACTATTACATCCGGAACAAAATCCTGAAATCTCCATCTGTGAGAAGTGCTATGTTTTTTATGACTTTTCAGACCTATAAGTCAGGTAGCTATTAGAATTACGCTTCTGAACTAAGTGGATATATCTTATTGCAATTCTCGCAGTAATTGGCAAAAGTTATTGCAGTTTTTCTTAATACAATAGCAATATTTTAGCCTATTCTGGCTATACAAAGCATCAGCGCGATAAAATTGGACACGCGGAGGGTATCTGATCAAGTACTTTAACAACCAAGAATCCCGTTCAGCGGGTTCGATCCGATAAAATTTGCAACCACAGAGATTCAGATTATTCTTACGAGATAAGGATATATCAAACAAAAAGTTGGAATTTGATGTTGCCTGAAAAGCGTGAGGTAATAGGGCAAAGATTCAAGGTTCAGTACATCGACGGCAGGGGAGAGTGGAGGGATTTTGGACCCATACTTTCCCTGACAGAGGAAGGCGCGCTGGGATACTTCAAGGAGTATGAATATGCGTTAAAAAGGAAAGCAAGATTGGTTAGAGTGACAGAGGAGGTAATTAGATACCTTTAGGATTCATGTGGTCTCGCATGTCAAAATGCTTAGGTGATGGCCATGGTCAATAATCTTGAAAAGGTAATTGCCCCTACAAGTATTGCAGTACTGGGTGCCTCTAACAAAGAGAAGACCGTAGGTAATGCGGTAATTGACAATATTTTACGGTCGCATTTCACTGGCAGAGTATATCCAGTAAATCCTTCCTACAAGGAAGTTCTAGGGCTTCGTTGTTACAGCAATGTACTTGAAATCGAAGAAGCAGTTGATCTGGCAGTCGTAATTACTCCAAGAGACGTTGTGCCCAAGGTTGTTGAAGAATGTGGAAAGAAGGGGGTAAAAGGCGCTGTCATAATATCATCAGGCTTTAAAGAAGTAGGGGAAGAAGGTGCAATAATCGAGAAACGTATTACAGCGATTGCGAAGCAGTATGGCATCAGAATCATTGGTCCGAACTGTTTAGGTTTCATTAACGCGGCGCCATCTATTTCGCTAAACGCAAGTTTCACGAAGGGGATGCCGAAATTTGGCAACATTATGGTTGTTTCTCAAAGCGGCGCAATATGCGCCGCAATGCTAGAATATGCAAAAACCAAGAACATAGGCTTTTCTAAAGTATTCAGTCTTGGAAATAAAGCAGACATAGACGAAAATGATATACTTCACTTCACAATCAGCGACAAGTCTACCAGGGTAGTACTCATGTATATTGAAGACCTGACCAATGGAAGAAGGTTTATCGAGAGTGCGTTACAGCTTGCGATGGGTGAAAATGAAACAAAGAGAAGCATTCCAATCATAGCATTAAAGGCTGGCAAATCATCCACCGGAGCTAAGGCAATAGCGTCCCACACTGGAGCTCTGGCAGGTTCTGAAGAAGCGTATAATGCAATTTTTGAGCAGGCGGGCATCGTGCAGGTGGATACTCTGGAGGAAATGTTTGACCATGCAGTGGCATTTGCTTACCAAGGAATTCCGAAATCCGATGGCACCGCAGTAGTTTCCAATGGCGGAGGCCCGGCAGCAATAATTGCAGACGCAGCCTCGAAATACGACCTGAAGTTGACCGCATTAAGTAATAGCACGGTAAATCGATTAAAGAGCGTCCTTCCTAGGAATGCGTCAATCATCAATCCAATTGACATGGTCGGTGACGCAGACCATCAGCGATATGAAAAAACTCTCAGGATTGTCTTAGAGGACCCAGATGTACATTCCTGCGTCGTCGCATCGACGCCACAGCTGATGCTGGATTTAGAAGCTCTTGCCAATGTTATCACATCCGTCAGCAAGGAATTTGAAGAAAAACCTATCCTTGCTTCTATCATGGCTATCGCAGAAATGGGCAAGATAAGCAAGATACTTGATGAAAACAATATTCCACAGTATCCATTTCCAGAATCCGCAGCAAAAGCACTCGCTGCCATGAACAGATATCAGCGCTGGCTAACCAAACCCCGTGCTGACATAACTTCTTTTGATGTGGATAAGATAGCCGTCAAAGAGATTTTCGACAATACAAGAAAGGATGGAAGAAACTATGTCCATGAATATAACGCAAGCTTGGTGTTAAAGGCGTATGGCATCCCTGTTGCGGCATCCGCCATAGCCATAAATGAAGAAGAGTGTACAGAATTGTCTAAACAAATAGGATACCCTGTAGTATTGAAGATATCTTCGCCAGATATCGTTCATAAGGTTGACGTTGGTGGCGTCGAGCTTGGGTTAAGAAATGAAGATGAAGTGAAACAGGCATTTCACAGAATAATAGATCGTGTAAAGACTGCGCGTCTTGATGCTAATATCCAAGGTGTAAACGTTCAGGAATTCGTGAAAGGCGGAAAAGAGGTGATAATTGGCATGAAGAGGGATCCCCAGTTTGGACCGATGATAATGTTTGGCTCCGGAGGCATCTATGTTAGTGTATACAACGACGTTTCTTTTAGACTTGCACCTATTACCAAGACTGTTGCGCAAGAGATGATAGAATCTACAAAAGCTTTCAAGTTACTCTCAGGAATACGGGGTGAAAAGCCATCAGACATAGAATCTGTTGTTGAATGCCTTCAGAGAATTTCTCAACTTGCCCTAGAATTCCCAGAAATCTTGGAGATAGACATCAATCCCCTGCGCGTATTTGAAAAAGGATGCAAGGCGGTTGACGCTCGAATGGTTATTTCCTGACGGACACGAAGGCACTTCATTAAAATATTAGAAGTATCAGCGGTCAAAAGAGTATTAAGATAGCGATTTATGCAACCATGAAATTGTAACTGTATCAAAGATGAAAGTCATCCTTGATATGGATCCGGGGATAGATGATGCTATAGCACTTTTACTTGCGCTCAAAAACCCTGAGCTAGAGATAGCGGCAGTAACAACTGTAAGTGGAAACGTCAATGTCAAAAAAGCGACATTGAATGCACTGAGGGTTATAGAAGCAAGTGGAAAATGCACTCCCGTATACAAGGGTGCTGGCAGACCATTAAACAGAAGGCGGCATCCTATCTATGCCGAAAGCATTCATGGTTTTGATGGCCTTGGCAACTCTCATCTTGCAGTACCACAGCTTAGAGCAGAAAAGACCAGCGCAGTGGACATGCTAAATCAGCTCTTATCGACTCACAAAAGAAAAGAAATCTCCATCTTGACCACAGGTCCTCTGACCAACATAGCTATGCTTCTTATGACTGAACCATCCACAGCTAAGAAGCTCAATAAAACATTTGTAATGGGTGGAATATATGACGAGCTTACAAGAGGCAACGTTACAGAACATACAGAGTTTAACTTTTACAGTGACCCCGAAGCTGCGGACATCGTAATGAAAACTGCAGATAAGAAGCTATTAACTGTCGTTGCGTCAGGTCTCGATGTCACCAATTGTGGAGAATGCGCTATAGGGAACGATGAACTTACCATGATCTGCTCTATGAAGAGCAAGATAGCTCATTTTGCATGTAGAATTCTTCGATATCCCGTACGTACCCACTCACACTTTAACCTGCACGATGTATTCGCGTTATACTCACTGGTTCATCCGGAAATTTTTAAGATGGATAGATGTAGCGTAAGGGTCTCTAAATATGGCAAGTACAGGGGAAGATCCTTCGTTACATCTGATAAGGGAAACGTGCTGGTGTGTAAGAAGGTCAACTATGCAAAGTTTAACAAATTGTTGTTCGATGGTCTCAGATAGTCTTTATCTGCTCATACATTGATCGCATATGATCATGATTGGCATAATACGTGATCTCTTCATACTTCGGGCTGCCCCTAGTTTCCTCTTTGGTTGTCTTGAGCGCGGCCGCTATGTTGGCCAAAAATATAGATTTCAGATCGTCAAGTCCTTCTAGCTTGAACGCCCCAAAGGCTCCAACGAATGTATCTCCAGCACCTGCCGTACTCTTTATCTTCAAGCCAAAATAAGAAAGGTCTATCGTTGGTATCATCGCCTTCTTTCCTTCATAGCATAATACGCAGCCCCTACTGCCAAGTGTTGTAATGATCCTTTTCCCATCTAGGGTATTGGACAGCTTCGAGCATGCGGTTATGCCGTCATTCACTGCCATCAAGGTTGTGGCTTCATGTTCGTTTAGAATTATGTAGTCTGCATTGTTCATATATTCTCGAAGGACAGCAAAGCCATATTTGGTAAGGAGAGCAGGCGAGATTATTACAGTCTTTCCTTTATTCTTGCATTGTGTTGAAAGGCTAATTGCAACATCAAGAGGAGGGTCTATTACAATCACCATATCGGATTCATCAATGGCTAAGAACATTTTTTGATTCATGATGTGCTCAGGTTTCATCATTCGATTTGCTGCCATATGTGTCAGGATCATGTTCTCGCCGTTACTATCGACTAAGACATAAGCCTGTCCTGAGCCTACACCGGTATGCCGTGTAATGCATGAGGTGTCTACTCCTTCATCTTTGAGAATGTCCGTCTGCTTTTCTGCAATATTGTCGGAACCAAGCATAGCTATTATCCCAACCTTGTCGGGACCAAGTATCCTTGCAGCGGCCACTGCAGTATTAGCACCCTTTCCACCGGGAACATAGATGACTCTATCAACATTTACCTCTTCACCGGCCATGGGAAGATGTTCCACAAATAGAAGAGTATCCCAGTTTATTACACCGCACACAAACAACCTTGGCATTACTAGCAGGTTAATAACGGATATGTCCTAAATTTACTTTCCAAGCAGTATGAAGCAATTACACGATTTCTCCAACAGCGAATATGTTTCCAACTGTTGTGATCCTTATCCTCGGTCTTTCTCCCACCTTTCCATTCTTTACAAATATGACAAATCCTTGGACTCTTGCAATTCCATCACCTTTACTGCTGATTTCGGTGACCTCTACATCGTATTCTTTCCCTAATTCTACTGGTTTACGACCGGAGTGTCGGTAGCCACTACGGTGTTCTTCGTATGCCATCTATTATCAGTGCCAAAACTCAGTTCTGTCAAATCTTCGTCAGATGGGTTCTGTAGAGGTAAGGTTCTATCCGACGATAACTTGACAATGCACAAAACTCTAACTGATAAATAATAGGAATTCAGTGTCATGCAGAACATTCAGGCTCTATCAAGGCCGATGCTCCTCAAAAACCAGAAATATCCGTGAATTCTGTTGTAGCTGTAAAGATTGTTTTTGCAGTATCTTAGACACCTACTGCCTTATTATGGAGAAAGACATGCCCCTTGTCTGTCGTAACAAGTATGCCTTTTGCATTCAGCCGCAGCATGCCCCTGTCTACCAGTTCTGCAGTTAAGCGTCTAAGCTGCTGATCCGAAATTGAAAGGGCTTCTGCAATCTCTTTTTTCGATGCACCCTCTCTTGCAATGGAAAGTATGGATGCATAAATGTTGTTGTTCTTGCTGGTTTGGGCTTTCATGACACCATCTCATGCGTGGGACGCCAGTGCTTTGATGATGTCGGTCTTGGTAACTATCCCAGTCAACTTTTTGTTCGAGTCTACCACCGGCAGACCACTTATCCGGTTTCTAAGCATGATGTATCCTGCATCCGCTAGGTCCGCGTCTTCGTTGATGGTAATTGGGTTTGGCGTCATGATGTCGCTTGCAACAAAGATGGCCTTTATTCCGGAAGGGATGTACGCCTGCTTCTTCCTCTGTGCGATGAGGTCCTGCCTCAGGGGCCAGTAGCTCCCAAATGTCCCTGTTCCAAATACCGCGCTGACTGGCAGGAGGTCCCGGCCTGTTACCATTCCGACAGGATGGCCGTCCTTCACAACCACTATGCGTGACACCTTGTGGCTGTTCATGAGCAGGATTGTCATGTGTATGGCCTCGTCAGGCGCCACAGTAAGGACTCGCTGAGTCATGAATTCGCGAGTCAAGTGTTCGCCTGCAAAATTCTCTACATACGCGTAAACCAGATCGCTCTTGGTGAACAATCCCTTGAGGTTTTGCCTGCTGTCAAGAACTATCAGTGAGCTGATGCCCTTTTCCAGCATCAGCTTGGCGCATTTTTTCAGATCAGATCCTTCGTCGACGGTCACCAGATTCTTGCTCATTATTTCGGCAATAGCAATTTCATCTAGTCGCCTTGACGGAACCTCAGAGTACAGGAACCTTACGATGTCTTTTTCTGTCAATATTCCGACTGGCTTGCGATCCTTGGCTACGACGATTCTACTAATGTTGTATTTTATCATCGTGTTCCTAGCGTCCATCAGCGTCTTGTCTGGCCCAAGGGTAATTGCTTTCTGGGTTATGCCCTTTGCGTCGAACCCTACTATGTACATTTGCAGGCGCTCCTTATTCCTGACCTATACCTGCTGCTCGATCAGCTTGAACCTTGACATGGCTGCAAGGGTCGGATCGCGTTTGCTTCTCCCATAGAGCATCTTTGCCATGTCACCCGCGGTGACTATGCCGTACAGCGCGGTGTCCCTTACAACTGGCAGCCTTCTTATCTTGTATTTTGTCATAGTCAGCGCCGCGTTATGGACGCTCATCTCTGGATCCACCGATATGATGGGTTTGGACATGATGTCTGAGGCGGTGACACTGTTCGGGTCTTTACCCGCGGATACCACCCTTCTCACAATGTCCCTTTCCGTGATTATTCCAACTGGATGGTCCTTGCTGTCGACTATTATTATGGCGCCCCGCCCGTACCTGTTCATCTGGTCGGCCAGCTCTTTGATCGTTCTTGATGGCGGAGAGGTCTGCAGCGGCAATGGCGTCATTATTGTTTGAACTTGGACTTCCGTATCAGTGCTCATTGTCACTCTACCTTGACCTTGGTGGTCTCTTCCTCCACCTTTGTGGGGACTTTCTTTGGCAGTTCGACTGTGAGCACGCCGTTTACCATCTTGGCGTTGACCTTTGACGGCACTATCTCTTCAGGAATTGGTATTCGCCTTTGGAACGACCTGTATGAACGCTCGTTGTAAACATAGTTCTTGCCCTTTTCCTCCGTCTTTTCGGACTGCTCGCCGGTAATTTCAATGGCGTGTCTTGTAGCCTTCAGATCTATCTTTTCCTTTTCGATGCCGGGCACTTCTACTGAAACTTCATACTTGTCACCTTTGTCAACCAAGTCGCATAGAGGAGTTCTTATGTCACTCCAAGCTCCAAACGGCAGGGTCGGAAACCTCCAGTCAAAAACAGAAGGCCATGGCCGCATGAACGCCCGCTCAATGTTTCTTTCGATGTTACGTCTAAAGGTTTCAAATGCATCTGCGCGTTTGGGAAGGGTTGTTTCTTCCTCTTCCTTTCTTTTTGTAGGTTCCGACTTCTCGGATGTTGTCATGTAATCGTATCGAATTTGGAGTATATATGAGAACTCTGCGTACACTGCATTGCAAAGCAATCTACCAAGATAATTACTATGAAATGCAGGTATGGTCATGCGCCAAGAAGGCATACCCAAGCAGAGCATTTCTGAGCCCGAACAGGTACCTTTTGAAAGCGTGTGCACCTGCAAAGGCTGCAACCACGACCTTGCAAGGGACTGTGCAAAATCAGGGTGTATGTGCTGCAAAAAGCAAGACCATTCTATGGTCATGGACGGGATAGAGGGGTTCTTGCCTACCGACAGTGAGGTGAAAAGGTATGGCTAGTGTGCATGAAAAACTAGTGCGTGTAAAGATCGGCAAGATGATTCTTGAAGGGAACCTGACGATACCAAAGAGCTCGGAAGCTATAGTTCTTTTTGCCCATGGGAGCGGGAGCAGCCGACACAGTCCAAGGAACCAGTACGTTGCTGGACTGCTGCAGGAAGCAGGGTTGAGCACGCTGCTGATCGACCTGCTCACAGTCGCTGAAGAAAGGGTTGACGCCTATACCATGCACCTTCGTTTTGATATCGGGCTGCTGGCTCAAAGGCTTGCAGGAGCCACTGAATGGCTTGTCGATAATGAAGGAACGCGGCACCTCAACATAGGGTATTTTGGAGCTAGTACCGGAGCCGCAGCGGCGCTTGTAGCTGCCACAAGACACCCCGACATAATAAGGGCGATAGTATCGCGAGGAGGCCGGCCCGATCTGGCGGGACCTTCGTTGCCGCATGTAAAGGCACCGACACTTCTGATCGTTGGCGGCGATGATACACCGGTCATTGAGTTGAATGAGCAGGCACGGGAGCAAATGCGAACAGAGTGCAAGATCGTAATTGTTCCGGGCGCGACCCATCTATTTGAGGAGCCAGGCAAACTCGAAGAAGTTGCCAAGCTGGCAACGGAGTGGTTCACAAAGTACCTGACCAAAACGAAAGCTGCTAAAGACAAGGCTGGAAATTACTGATGAAATATTGGTTTCAGGGACCTCTATGACCGTTACACCTGCTGTTCAACACAATTCTGCCATAACGCGCATAACCAACAAGTTTCTCTCGGTCAGTGAAGAAGAAACCGCAGGCGGGATCAAGAAGCTAGTAGCTGACAGGGCCAAGGAATTAGAGGTGATCGATTACATCTACATAGTTGACGAAAGCCGTTTCCTTCATGGTGTTGCCTCGCTGAAAGACATCTTGCGGGAACGCGATGACGTGCCAGTAAAGAGAATTATGAAAAGAAAACTTGTGACAGTAGATATCCATGCAGATCAGGAAAGGATAATCTATCTTGTGCTCAAGAACAGGCTAAAATCCATACCTGTTGTTGATGGAGAAAATCGCTTGTCTGGTGTTGTGCCATACGATGCAATCCTGAACATTTTCCACCACGAGTTCCGCGAAGATATTCTAAAGTCAGGAGGAATCCACCACCACATAAAGGAAATAGAGGATATAGCCACGCCCGTATCCAGACTGGTAAGAGCCAGACTTCCATCGCTGGCACTGGGTCTGGTTGGAGGACTTTTGGCAGCCTTTATCATGACCGGCTTTGAAGACGTTCTGAGCACCTACTTTGTGCTGGCATCATTCATACCGGTCATGATCTACCTGAGCGACGCGGTGGGCACCCAGTCCCAGACCCTGATCGTGAGAATGATAGCCCTTGAGCCGGGGTTTTCAGTCAAGAGATACCTCTTAAGAGAAGTCCAGGTTGGAGGAATTCTTGGAGCCGTCTTTGCCTTGCTGCTATTTGCCGCTGCTTCTCTAGGATGGGGACCTCTGCAGGCCGGAGCGATCATCGGGCTCTCCATGCTAGTCAGCATAGTATTCCAGTCGCTGATCTCCACCTACCTCTCCATCTCGCTCGTAAAGTTCAATGTGGACCCGGCTGTAGCTTCCGGTCCGCTGACAACGATCATCAGCGATGTCACCACGTTGTCATTGTATTTTGGCATTGCTTCGCTGCTGCTCAGGTTTTTCTGAACACTCAGCCCTTTATTACACCAAGTGGAATCAATCTTGCAACCTTTGTGGCAATTCCAAGGTTGTGCGAAACGTCCGCCACCATATCGACGTCCTTGTATGCCTGCGGAACCTCCTCAACCATGCCTTCCCGCGTCAGCGTTCTGATATAAACTCCCCGTTCTAGCATAATGTCTTTTACTTCTGCGGGGGTATATGCGCGCTTGGCAGCGGACCTAGACATTACTCTCCCGGCGCCATGGGCTGTCGAGCCAAAGCTCAGATCCATTGAATTCTTGTTGCCTAGCAGTAACCAGCTTGCAGTGCCCATAGAACCGGGCAGCATCACCGGCTGACCCAGGCTGCGGTATATCTTGGGGACTTCATCCATTTCTTTCGGAAAGGCCCTTGTGGCTCCTTTCCTGTGAACCACTACCTCCCTTGTGCCTTCCCCATCTATTGTGTGCCTCTCCACCTTGGCAATATTATGAGCAACGTCGTACACCAGCTTCATGTTTTCAATCTCTTGGTCGCTTAAGGAGAATACCTTCCTGAATGTCATGCGTGTCCAGTGCGTGATCATCTGGCGGTTAGTCCATGCAAAATTTAGCGCGCAATTCATCGCAGCCCTGTAGTTCTCTCCTTCTTTGGAATGGTTTGGAACGCATGCAAGTTCCCTGTCAGGCAATGTTATGCCGTACTTTCCTAATACATTTTCTGAAACTCTCAAATAATCAGTGCATATCTGATGGCCAAAGCCGCGCGAGCCGCAGTGAATAAGAACAGTAATCTGACCTTCCTGCGCGATGCCCATCGCCTTGGCAGCTTTTTCATCGTAAATTCGGTCAACCTTCTGGACCTCAAGAAAGTGATTTCCCGAGCCCAAGCTTCCTAACTGTTGCGAGCCCCTTTTCCTTGCAGTATCGGATACCTTTGAAGGGTCCGCTCCCTGCATGTACCCCTCTTCTTCGCACACGTTTGCGTCGTGCTCATAGCCGTATCCGCGATCAATCGCCCAACGTACGCCCTGCACTACAAGCTCGTCAAGTTCTGATTTTGATAATGAAATGGTGCCTTCGCTTCCGACTCCCGAGGGAATAGCCCTGAACAGTTCGTTAACCAAGTTATCCATGACCCCCTTGACGTCATTTTCTGCAAGGTCGGTCCGGATTAGCCTTACACCACAATTGATATCATAGCCTACTCCGCCTGGGCTGATTATTCCTTCCTCAAGATCTGTAGCAGCTACACCTCCGACCGGAAATCCGTAACCTTCATGACCATCCGGCAGCACGACAGCATGTTTTTGGACTCCGGGCAATGTGGCCACGTTCACTGCCTGGTCCAGCGTCCGATCTATCACCATGGCAGATAGAAGCTGCTCATTGGCATAGATTGTCACGGGCACCTTCATGCCTTCGGCGGCATTCTTTTCGATCCTATACCTAAAATCGTCAACCTTGTCTATTCTTCTTCCGGCTCTCGTAATAAATTGTGTAGCAGTCATTCTCTTATCATGAACCTGGTTTAGCATATTTTTTCATAGTTTCTACCACTTCGTCGTCAGTCACTTGTGAGAAATCCTGATAAAATTCTCCCACTGCTCCAAAGAGTAAAGGTGCCTGTAGCACAACGACTTCGTCTGCAACCGCTTGCAGCCTGGGAATGGTGTCGCTTGGTCCCACAGGCACAGCCACTACTAGTTTCTTGACATTTTGTTCTCTTAGCCACTTGATTGCTGCAAATACCGTAGCGCCGGTGGCTATCCCGTCGTCCACCAGAATAACAAACTTGCCCTCAAGATTGTATTTTTTGGAGCCTCTGAACTTGAGCAGGCGCCGCTCTATCTCTTTCATCTGGATGGCGATCTGCTCATCGATGTACCTCTTTGGAACACCAAGCATCTTTATGATATCCTCGTTTGGGAAAAAGCTCCCGTCATGCATTACTGCGCCTATAGCAAGCTCGGGGTTGAACGGGGAGCCTACTTTGCGCGATACTATTACATCCATCGAGACCTCGAGTCGTTCTGCTACGACATCTCCGGTAACAACGCCGCCCCGAGGTATTGCAAGAATAATTGTATTTTCCCTTTTCAGCTGGTCTCCAAACTTTTTCTTTAACTTCTGAGCAAGAAATTCTGCCGCGTCCTTCCTATCCTCGTATATTTTTCTTTCATCGTAACCCAACTTTCTCCATGTGCCGGATTGTGGCATATGCATCAGTGGAGTTCATCGTATTTTTGATCTAGGAATGCAGTGCAATGCACTATACAACAAAGCTAGGACCAGTTTTCTTCACTTGGCTCTTCAGAAGGATATAGCACTTCTAGAACTGAATGTGAGATGCGTTCTTCGGCCAGCAGTTTCTCCTTGATGAATCTTGAAAGATCTGTAGTAGTGATCATTCCAACTATTTTGCCCCGGTCTTCCACAGCAAGATGCCGTATGCCGTTTTTTGCCATGGTTTCGGCTGCCCTTTCGATCGGAGAGTTCTGGTCGACAGATACTAGAGGAGTGGATATTATTGCCGTGGCAGGCGTCTTGCCGGGCGGGCAATCCTTTGCTATTACCTGGCGAGTCAGGTCGCGCTCTGTAAGTATCCCCACCGGCTTGCCGCTGTCCACTACAACCACGACACTGACGTGTTTTTCAAGCATCCTGTTTGCTATCTCAAGTGCGCTTGTATCACTGTCAATTGTTACAAGCCTGCTGCTCATGTAATCTCTGATGAGGGTTGTCTTGCTTTCTGTCGATGTCATTCAAATCCCAAGGGTCGACATAGTAAATATCTTGGATGAACACCTTGCATTGCACTGCAATACAGGATAACCTGATTCATTAAATAGGCTCTGGACTCTTATCTTCGGAAGAGTGGTGCGATGGACAGATTGCATGAAAAGATAGAAAACCTGTTTTTGTCCGAAAATGACTTTGCGCTGGCCACCGACCTCTATGAGCTCACGATGGCAGCAGCTTACTTCAAGTCACAGCAGACTGACCGGATAGGCGTTTTTGAAGCATTTGTCAGAAAGCTGCCTAAAAACCGCTCATACATGGTTGCCGCCGGTCTGGAACAGGTGATACATTACCTTCTTAACTTAAAGTTCACCGAGGAGCAGATCCGATACCTGAAATCAACCGACACATTCAGCAACGTTGGAGAAGATTTCTTTGAATATCTGAAAAATTTCAGGTTCACGGGCGATGTTTGGGCAGTTCCGGAGGGAACCGTGCTGTTTCCAAACGAGCCGATAATGAGGGTCGAAGCCCCCATCATCGAGTCACAGATAGCTGAGACCTTTCTCCTCTCGACCATCAATTTTGAAAGCCTGATTGCGACAAAGGCATCGCGCATTGTAAACGCAGCCCGGGGCAGGAAAATCATAGAGTTTGGATTTAGGCGCGCGCATGGCCCACAGGCCGCTCTTCTAGCAGCCAGGGCAAGCTACATAGGCGGCTGCGCAGGAACATCTAACACGCTTGCTGGCTACAAGCTCGGAATACCGGCCTTTGGCACTATGGCCCACTCTTTTGTTATGAATTTTGAGAGCGAGATTGACGCATTCAGGGAGTTCAGCAAGGTATTTCCTGATGGACTGCTTCTGGTGGACACCTATGACACTCTTGCCGCGGTCAGAAAGATTGTAAAGCACGGTATCAGGGCAAAAGGGATAAGGCTTGACAGCGGCGACCTTTGCGAGCTGAGTGTCAGGTCAAGGGAGATCCTTGACAAAGCTGGTTACAGAGACACGGTCATCATGGCAAGCGGGGATCTGAATGAGTACATCATAAGTGAGCTAGTAAAAGGGAACGCTCCAATCGACGTGTTTGGCGTCGGAACAGAGCTCACAACTTCTCGAGACGACCCCGCAATGAACGGCGTCTACAAGCTGGTTGCGATAAAAATACCGCCAGTGGAAAAGGGAAAACCAAGCAAGGTCCTCTATAAACTAAAGACAAGCCCGGGCAAAAAGACCTACCCCGGACCAAAGCAGGTGCACCGCACAATAAAAGACGGGATCATCAAGGCTGACCGGATTGCCCTTGAGGACGAGCTGGCCCCAGAGCACTCTATCCCACTGCTAAGGAGGTACATCGCGGATGGCAGAGTGGAACGCACCCTGCCTTCCCTTGATGAGATCCAAAATTACCATCAAGATCAGGTAAGGATGCTCCCTGATGAATTTAAGAATCTCTCCTCTACGCCAGAAAGATTTCCCGTCACCTTTAGCGATAAATTGGAAAGTGTAGCAATGGAATTTCTCAAACATATTTCTGAGTAGAGTAATTATTCATAAACTTGGAGATGCGTTGGATCCGATTCACCCTCAGGTATTTGCTCTGCATTGCAGAGCATTCCTCGAAGATAAAAGTATCGAGCTTCTTTTCCTTCTCTGATGAGCACACGTAGAATTCCACGAGTTGGTGTCGGAGGTCCGGTTGGTTCCGGAAAGACTATGCTCATAGAAAGAGTTGTTCCGCTATTAGCCGCGCGCGGTTACAAGGTAGGAATAGTTTCTAACGACGTGGTCTCTAGAGAAGATGCTGAAAGAATGCGGAGAAACCTCGCTCTAGAACAGCATCTATTGCCACAAGAGCTAGTGGTGGGACTTGCCACCGGAGGCTGTCCTCACACTGCAGTTCGAGAGGATCCTTCGATGAACATATCCGTAGTGGAAGAAATGCAGTCAAAACATAACTACCTCGATCTTATTATGATAGAAAGTGGCGGAGATAACATCACCACGACCTTTAGTCCCGCCTTAGCGGATTATTTTATTTTTATTATAGCCGTAGCTTCTGGCGAAAAATATCCGAGGAAGAGGGGATTAGGTATTGAAACGTCTGATTTGCTTGTAATAAACAAGATAGATCTTGCTCCGTATGTGGGAGTAGACCTTTCTGTGGTTGAGAAAGATTCCAAGACAGTAAGAGGAAACAGGCCGTTTGTTTTTGTAAACTGCAAGACTGGGCAGGGGGTAGATAAGGTTGCTGAGCACATAATACAAGATGTAATTCTAAAATCACGCCCGCAAGCTATTCCAATGTAGTCCATAACATTATGTCCACAATATCAAAAACTAATTGCAGGATTACCTTTATGGAAGGTGTACCGATCGAACGGATTCCAGATATAGTCACACTTGTTGACGCTGCTAATGAGATGATAGCTCGCTTTTTTGGAGTCAGAAGTACTTTCGATATTATCATTTGTGGAAGCAGCTGGGATATGGAGGTGCAGGCAATCTCCAGACAAAAATCTGCAAAGTCTTATGAGAATGGCGAAATCCTAGTCGGTCTTACAGACTATGAATTAAGAGAAATAATAATAAGATCTGACAAAGCAAAGTTCGTGCATTATCTGCACGAATTGGTACATGGGATTGTAAGTCAATCCCATAGTCACCAATTAAGAGAAGCTTTAGCTTGGTACTTTACTCTCAAGCTCCTCGAATCACACGATGATCTAAAGAAGACACCTTATCCTCCTTGGATAGATACCGTTTATATCTCCCGGGTCAGAAGGCTTGCCGAAATAGTTGGAGATGAATTTTTAAAGGACTTTGCTCTAAGAAAGTGTCCGTTACATAACCTGAATGATTTTCCAGAGGAAGTTCGACAGTTATTCATGCCAGAGGAAGTGTTCTATGCTGCTACAAGAAGGTCATGATTTGATTATAGATACAGGTTTACCTGCCTCAAAAGAGGATGGTAGATGAGTAAAGGTATAACAAAGAAAATAAAACAGAGAGATCGTGAAAGGAGGTATGCGATCCTCGTAGTAGATATGTTAAATGATTTTGTCCATGGCAAGCTGAAATGCGAGAGAGCCGAAAGAATAATCCCGAACATTAAGCTGCTGCTCGACTCTGCCAGAAAGCACAAGGTTCCGGTATTCTTTTGCAACGACGAGCATCTCCCGATTGACACCTATGAATTGAAGCTCTGGGGTCCGCATGCCATGAGGGGCACAAAAGGGGCCAGAGTGATCGACGAATTGAAGCCGCACAGGGGTGACTATGTCATACCAAAGAGGACGTACAGCGCCTTTGGCGGCACAGGGTTGGACAAGGCCCTGAAAGGCGTGTACGACGGCAAGGGCGCAAACACCGTCATAATCACAGGGCTCCACACCAACATATGCGACAGGCATACTGCTTACGATGCGTTTGTCAGGGACTTCGACATCATTGTGCCAGAGGATGGTGTTGATGCATTTACCGAGGACGACCATGTCTCGGGGCTCGATTACATGAAGCGCGTGTACGGCGCAAAGATCAAGAAAGTTTCTGATATTGTAAGGAGTTTCTGAGCAGGTTCTGTCATCATCGGATCGATTTGCATCTCAAAGGTACATTATCTGATGAAGATTAGGCACAACTATAGAAAAAGTTCTGTCAAATCTTCGTCAGATGGGTTCTGTAGAGGTAAGGTTCTATCCGACGATAACTTGACAATGCAAAAAGAAGAAACCCTTTTAATTGTTGCCTGGCTGCAAGTCTCTTATGCGAAAATGGCTTATCTTTGCAGCTGTATTCACATTGACGCCGCTGCAGCTAGCCTTTGCCCAAGAAATGGGCGGCATGGAAATGAACCAGACCGGAGAGGCGGCGATGGAATCGCCGGTAATGATGACCACAGACGACGGCAGCATTAATGTCATGCTATCATGGGTTCCTGAAACTATAAACATAGACGACCAGCCAACCACTTTTACCATAGAATTTCTCGACGCTGATACGGAACAGAGGCTGAATGACGTCACATACTCTGTGCACATGATGTTTGACGGCAAGGATCTGGGCCATGGCCATAACGGGACCGCGGCCGACGGCGTTGCCACCATAGAGCAGGAATTCGATTCTGTTGGAACGCTTGGCATGGTGGTAGAGATACACAGCGTGGGCTCTGCCGATGTTGGCCAGTTTGCCCAGTTCAGCGTTGCAGTCACGCCAGAGCTTCCGGCAGCTGCTATCGCATTGGCGGCGGGTGTTGCAGCAGCGGCAGGCCTGTCAATCATGAGAGCAAGAGGCAGGCTTTAGACTCTGTTACTGCCATGTATTCACTAAACCGTCGCACAGGAAATGCAGAGCATATTATAAAATTCTCCTCGTTTTCAGTATGGGTAAATTGGAATCCTTATGGCAATGAAAAAATAGAAAGTTTAGCCTACGAGAGGCGCTTCTTCTTTTTCTTTTAGCTTGGACTTGAATTGGATGTATAGCAGTAGTGCTAGTGGCACAGCCCAGTTGGCCGCTCTCTCTACAAAGTCCCAGACCGGATCGCCTGCCGTGATCCTTGCGAATGCTGTCATGAATGCCCAGACTGTTGCATAAATCAGTATGAACCTCTGCGGCCTTAGAAGTACTGAAAATGCAACTAGAATGTCTATTACACCTATTGCAAAGAGCAATGACGTTGCTGTCGCAACATTGACTGGGACCATGCTTTGTATCATTTCTATAAACCTCTGCTTTCCTTCTAGTGCAAAGATACCATGCCCTAGGAATACCCCAAAGACGCCTACCCGCAGCACTAACTCAAGCTTGTCCTTCAACAGACTTGTAAGGATGGTCATCTTCGTGCTCTTTCACCTGCCATTAGTGACCAAGTAATGCATATAGGTTGATGGTATACAGTGCAATGCACAAGAAACACGGAGAGATTACGGAATTTTATTCAGCCTCTGGCTAATGTTAGATACATCGTAACTACCTTTGTGGGTCATGTATAATCTTCGTCAGATAAGGTACCTTTAAGATACAAATCGATCCGTCGATAACTTGACGGAACCGCCGAGCGCAAGAAGGAGAAAGGTAGGAGTCGCATTTTCTCAGCGGCAATGTGGCTTTCTCGACTGGCGCTTTCAGTGAATCATCAGGCACCATCTTAGTTGGCCCACGTTGAGCGTCCGGGACTGCGAGTTTTCCCGCTTCACTTCCGGGTATGTCAACGTCTCCCGATTCTTCAACAAACCAAGCCGTTACTTGATTTGCAACGTTGATCGGGAAATCACCACCTTTGCTGGATGCGACTTCCTTGCCGTGAGTATATGATGAGAAGTATTTATCGAGTTGGTCTTCAGTGAGTTGCAGTGCATTCTTGCTATTTTTAAGAAATACTGCACTAGCACATTCAAATGGATCAGCAAAAGATTTCCAAGATAGTTGTACCGATCGATGGCTCAAAGAATTCAATGGAAGCAGCCGACTACGCAGTAAAGATGGCCGAAAAGTACGGATCTGAAGTGAGCGTTGTGCACGTAGTAAACATCGACCAGTATCTCCAGTCACTAGGGCTCTATCGCCTGTCCTACCCTGACCCCATAAAGAAAAAGGTGGAAGAAGCCAAGGCAGAGGCTCAGAAATGGTTTGCCGAGATAACTAGCAATGCAGAGCAGAGAAAGGTTCGTGTCAAGGCCGACGTGATAGATTCTCCCATGTCGGTTGTCGCAGCGATAGTGAATCATGCAGATCGCGAGAAGGCAGACCTGATCGTAATTGGAACGAGGGGACGATCAGGCATTAGCAAAATGCTTCTTGGAAGCGTGGCCTCGGGCGTTGTTACATATGCACCATGTCCAGTACTCGTAGTAAAGTGAGCACGGCGCCTGTAATATCTTGCTGCAGTGCAATGCAGAGAAGGGCAGTAAATGCCTGCTTTTGAAATACAACATCTGCGTTACAGATAACGTGAAAAGAAATGATGTCATCGGTGCTGATGCCAGCTCCAATGCGATTTCACCTGCACCAGTGCAAGGAGTGCGGCTGCATCTACAATTGCAGCGCACCGCACAGCGAGCGTTTCTTTAGCGGCCGATGCTATCAATGTATAGTTTATCTTTCCAGAAGTCATCGTTGAAAGCTAGGCTTCTGTTTTCTCAACTTCTACAGTGCACTTGGTCACTATTCCGGCGATTACTCCCAGAGCAGCAAGCCAGGGCGCCAGAGCCAAGGTGACAACAGCCCCTGCCGCTCCCCAAGTGACGGGGATCGACAACAGCACTTTGCCTTTCTCATCTTTGACAATGATCCTTTTCACCTTAGCATCCTTCACTATTTCCTTGACCTTTCCAACCAGCCCTTCTGCCGAGACGTGGTAAATATCCTTCTTCACCCCTATCGGGGCGCCGCAGTTTAAGCAGAATTTGGCTTCTTTAGGGAGGTCGGTTCCACATTCATTGCATTTAGCCATGCCGGATCATCTTTTACCTATGAGATAAAAGCTTCAACCACGTCCCTTGCAGTGACCATGCCCACTATCCGGCCACAATTAGTGATCGGAAGTCGCTTTATTCCGTTGGCAAACATCAGTTTTGCTGCATCCCTAGCTCCTATCCCCATGCGCGCAGTTACCAAGAAGTGGGAGCAATAGTTGCCGACTTCTTGTGTGATATCTACATTCTTGGTAAGAATTTTTGTCAGCAGGTCCCTTTCTGTGAAGATACCATCATGCAAGCCTTCTACAGTTATTATGACACTTCCGATCCTCTTTTTCTCCATAACTCTGATCGCTTCAAGGATCAGGGCATAGTTCTCTAAACTGGAAATGTTCCTTGACATCACCTTTTCTAAAGAGGGGTTTCCTTCGGTGGTCTTGAACAGTGTCTTGAGAAGATCGGAGGTAGTTACGATCCCGACCAGCTTGTCATCTTCGTATACAAGCAGCCTTGTCTTGGTTGAAATCATTTTTTTCGCTGCTTCTACAACCGATGTTTCAGGAGACACCTTTGTGAATTGTCTGAGCATAATATCGCCAAGTAGCCTGTCAGGGATTGCGCCAAAAAGATGCAGGTAGTTCAGGATCTCTCGTTCTGTCAGTATCCCGATGGTGGCACCATCCGTTACAACAAGATTTCCTACACCTCTCTTGGCCATGGTATCTACAGCTTCTTGTAAAGTGGAGTTATTTGGCAGCGAGATTGGGTCTCTTGTCATGTAATCTCCAACTTTTGCTATCTGTTGCTCTTGCATCATGCTCTTGGATTGAAGGTCCTATTACTTAACTGACAAGACTGCACTGCATTACAAAGTACTCGTCGCCGTTATAAGCCCATTTAGTGAATCCATGCTTAACGGACTGTTCGCAAGAGCTTTGAAACATTAACATGAATACTCCGGGGCCTGCTTATGGCATTCGGTCTAGTAGCCTTACTAACAGTGCTTGGTGTGCTTGGATTTCTGGCCATTGGTGGTATAATTTTCAATCCATTCATTTTGGTTGTATTAGGGATAGCAATCGTTGTAATCGCAGCTATGATAGCGCTCAAAGTTAGCTTCCATGCAGATCAATAGCATCGGTATATTCTTTACCGCCCTGTTCTTCGATAGCTATCAGCGTATTAGTAGAGATTACACCTTGCATTCTTCGGATAGTATTTGTAATGACGTTATTCATAGTCTCACTATCTTTTGACTTCACTTTGACAAAGATATCATGAATTCCATATGTCCCCCTGACTTCCTTTACATCCGATATCTTTTCAATCTCGTGTATCAGTCTCTCCTCTGATCCGGCTGTACAATGAATAAAAACATATGCAGTTTGCATCTGGAGCTATCAATTCCTGTTCGTTATCTGAATTGTATTAAACTTTTTGACACCGGTAACTTGCATAGCATTGCAATGCATTCTGAAGACTTATCACTCAGCGTCTCGAAGATACCGCAAACAGGAGTTAAAATTGAAATTCATAGGAAGTGCGGAAGAGGAGAATGTTAGGAAGCTTGTAACGATTGCTTCTCTGTACTATTATTCCGACTTGTCTGTAGAAGCAATAGCATGGCAACTTCACATGGATGAGAAAGAGGTCAGAAAGATAATTGATGAATTGACGAAGGCAGGCGGGTTGAGGATATCGGTAGAACAAAGAGACACTCCTTTAGAAAAGATCATGACTGTTAATGTGGCATCCCTGGAGGACTCTAAAACATTGACCGACGCTGCATCTGTAATGACAAAGAGGCAGATAGGAAGCGTCATTGTCATGAAGAACGGTGATCCGTTTGGCATTATCACGGAAAGAGATATTATTAGAAGAATTGGACTTGGAGATGAACAATTTTTTAGGGACACCAGGCTCGGCGATGTCTGCTCGCACCCGCTAATAGTGGCAGAACCCAGTTTGACTGTAGGAGAAGCTCTCGACCTCATGGTAGAGAACAAGATTCACAGGCTGCCCGTGGTCGGAAGGGGCAAGCTGCTGGGCATAGTGACGGTTAAAGATCTAGCAAAGTTTCTATCGCCCTCCAGAACGCCAAGTGTCACTCTATCATTGTTGTATGCGATATCACGAGGGGAGAAGAAAGAATAACATCAGGGATAATAGTAAAATGGCGGAGGTAGAGATAAAAAAGATTTTAGTTGCAACGGATGGCTCTGATGTATCTTTGAAGGCCGCTGCCCACGCAATAAAAATTGCAAAGGCGCTGAAGACCAAAGTGGTATGCATACACGCTGTTGGAATACCACCATATTATGCAGAATCGGGTCGAGGCGATAAGGTCGATGAATACTACAAAGAGGCAAGGAGGCTTGCTGCGATTTACCTTTCAAAAATTGTTGATCTGGGTCTGAAGGAAGGCATCGACATAGAGACAGACATCCTGATCGATGTAGTATCTGTCCCCAATGCCATCACAGACTATGCAAGTAACGAAGGCGTTGATATGATAGTCATTGGAACGCATGGCAGAACAGGATTGAAGAGATTGTTGCTTGGAAGTGTTGCAAATGCTGTTGTTTCACATGCGCGCTGTCCGGTGCTAGTAGTCAGATAACCTTGGGCATATCGCCGCTTTCCTATGTCAGCATAATCGTCCCCAAGAGCGAATTGGATGAATTTCTCGTCGCGATGTACAAGTTTGGAGAGTTCCATGCTTCGGAGGAGGCTCCACTATATGAAGAATATCAGATAACAAAAATGAAATCCAAGGCTTTCGCTCTGCATACCGACATTGACAAAATCATCGATAAAGTCAAGGACAGGTATGACATTAAGAAGTATCTTGAGCCTCCGGTGAAGCTTGCATGGTTAGTCCAGGATTGGACATCTTTATTATCCAAAATCGAGGGACGGCTTGCTCAAATTACGGCCAAATGCGTTTGCAGCATCAGGCTATCCGAAAATGATTTGCTTGATTTGGTAGCATCGAGGGAGGCGGCCCTGATTATGTATGCTGCTCTTAAGCGATTAAGATCAAGTTACCAACTGAAGAACTTCATAGTAATTGAAGGATATATCCCAACTAAGGCAGAAGCAAAGCTCTGCCAGTACTTTTCAAAGTGGTATGTGAATATTTCACAGATAAAAAAAGATGACAAAAAGGCTCCCTATGTTCCAACACTCTTGACAAACCCAAGGGTCTTTAGATTATTCGAAGATATCACCATTGAGAGGGGTCTTCCAAGATATAGAGAGATAGATCCTACTCCTCTCGTTGCCTTTGTGTTTCCTCTGTTCTATGGGATCATGTTTGCCGATCTGGGACAGGGTTTGTCTTTGATACTTTTCGGCTTTCTTCTTTCAAGAAAGGCGCGTAAAAGAGAGTACAAGTACCTCGCGAAGATGGCTATGGCATTCGGCATTTCAGCGTCCATCTCAGGACTAGTCACTGGAAGTCTGTTTGGGCTAGAATTCGGTGATATCTTACAGCGCCCAAGCCTTAGAATATTTGAAGGAACTCGGATAAATACTGATGTTGCCATTACCATATTGACTACGACGATATTTATCGGAACCTTTCACCTTTCGACAGGTTATGTTCTCGCGATAGTAAACAATTTAAAAATCAAGCAGTATGCAGATGCATTTACTCATCATCTTGCGACACTGCTCATGTACTTTTTTGGCATACTCTTTGCTCTCTCCGTCATTGGAACGAATGGAAAATACAATGAGATTTTTACTACAACCAGCCCTTTGCCCATACTATCGTCATTGTTAGGGATAAATGTACCATCTTCTGCAGTTGCATCGATCGCTGTACCTCTCATCGTCTTATCTTTTTTTAGCATAATACTTGGAAGGGCATTGGCGTCAATCGGATCTGGAGGTTTTAAAGAGATGCTGCGTCAGAGTGTGATGGACGTCGCCTTCAAACCAATAGAGTTCCTGACCAACACGATCAGCTATTCAAGGCTTGGGATATTCCTAATAATGCATTCGGCGCTCATGGGTCTTATAAACAACGGATGGGCTTTTGGTGCAGCAGGGATTCCTCTTGTGATTTCCGGCAACATCTTTGTTATGGCATTGGAGGGCTTTCTTGTGTATATCCAAGATCTGCGACTCCATTTGTATGAATGGTTCACAAAATTTCAGGAGGGAGAAGCAAAAGCATTTACTCCCATCAAGACGGAGAGTGAGTTGCTGGATATCGTGTTTCAATGACCTTACTTTTTCGTGACAGCCAAGTATTTTATTCATCACGATACAATCCTTTCATAACGATGTCCCAAGGAGTCACGATGGTCGGTGATACGGTTTCGCCTTCTGAAACGCCATTGCCAACAAGGAGGCACGGCGTACACGCGTCAGACATTAATTCTGCTGCCTTTCTGGCAGGCAGGTCGGGATAAACCTTTTTTGGTAACAGCAATTCAAGTTCTTTGATGTTTACTTCATAAAGACCTTTAATTCCCTTCTCAGACATGATCTGGCGCCCACTGTAGCTCAGCAGGTATTCCAGCACCTTCCTGTCATTTATGATCAGCAAGTCTTTTTTACCTTCCTCAGAGCCGGCGGTCACGACAACATTGCGAATATTATTGCTGATCATCGTTGCCAAGATGTTTCCAAGAGAGGCATCGTCTTCCAGTGATACGATTGGAGTTGATAAACGTCTGACCGGTCCATCTAATTTGGAGGAAGGCGCAGAGGAGCTGGCGACGAATCTCTGAACATCGCGTATGGACAATGAAGTTACAAGCCTGTAATTGACTGTTATTGGGGCAAATCCAAACTTTGTTTCATTGAAAACATCAAGCGCATAGCTTAGACTGGAACCTGCGTCGATCCCACATACAGTGCGATCCATAAGGCTTGACGCAGGCGCATGTTCCCACTCATGCCCCTTCGATTCTAGAATGAACTTGATGACGTGCTTGCCTCCGATTCTTCCTGCAGGAGTTTTGCCATCGAGTACAACAAGTCCATCAGCATAGATTTGGGGACCTATCGCAAGAAATGTGGCCACCTTGAAAAGTGGATCTTGTGGTTCAATCGAGAGAACTGGTCTCTTGAATATATGTGGAACTTCTTCTATTATTGAGCGCAGATACATCCTCCCTTGCTCATCATTCGTTAATTTGGTGGAACCCATTGATAAATGGAAGTACAGGTTCCAATTTCTTGTATTGCACTGTCCCGCAGAGCATACATCTAGATTATATCATTTGGACTCCAAATAGGAAACCAATGACAAATCCCGCCACAAGCTCGCTTATTCCAACTATTTTGGAGAATTTTACTATGGCATTTACTGCGAATATCGCGCTTTTGACGAGCAGCGCCAGAAACGCGACTAGCAGTATGGCGTCAAAAGTGATTGCGGCGGCGACATCGGACAAGAAAAAGTGTTCAGAGTTTGCGACCTAGTGCACTATTATTACAGGGCAAATGGCTCTCTCACTTACGTTCCTAGAAACGCTTCCAAGGGCTTTGAATTTTGACGCACCACTGAGCCCGACATTTCCGATTACTATTAGATTGACATCTTCATCCCTGGCATATTCCAGTATCTTGTCAGAAGGGTAGCCGATGAGAACTTTTGCTCTTACTTCGATGCGATTCTGTATCTTCTCCATGATTTGCTGTCGTTTTTCATTCAACATCTTTATTGCAGCCTCTTTCATTTGCTGAGACAGCTCTTTTACCAGACCTGCAGTCGTAATCTCCTCGCCCGTAATTCTTGAGCGAAACCGAGGCGATTCGATCATTACGGGAGGAAGTAAAATCTGCTGGACGACATTCAACAGGATAATTTCACTATGACCAGAGAAATTATTTGCCAGCTCAACTGCCTGTTTTACTGCGTTTTCAGAGGGTTTTGAGCCGTCGTACGGCACCAGAATTTTCTTGTGATTTGTTCGAGTCATGGTAGTCAACGATCCTCAATGAACTATCATGACTGGACATGGAGCTCTCACTGATGCTCCTTGAGACACTGCCAATGGTCTTCAATCTGGCAATGCCGCTCAGCCCGATGCTCCCTATGATTATCAAATCTGTCCTTTCAGCTGTCGCAAGTGCAAGTATCTGTTTGGTAGGATTTCCGACAGACACCTTGACGTGCACGTTGTTAACCCCGCTGTCGGTAAACTCTTGTTTCTTTCTGTTCAGCATTTCTGCGGCATCATTTTTCATTTTTTGATAGAGCTCCTTTAGATACTCTTTTGTCGACTTTACATCAGGAAAGCGCATTCCGTAGCTGTAGCTTGGCGGCGGATGGACCTCCGGCACTACGTAGAAAAGTGTAACTTCTGCATCCTTCAGTAATTTTGCATGCTCGATAGCCTGTCTTACTGCTTTGTCGGACCACTTCGAGCCGTCGTACGGGACAAGAATTCTTGCTGTCAACGACTGGGATCAGTCTGCCAGCGTATATCTAGTGTCGGTGTATTGTGCATTGCACTGCAATCTTGCTACTTAAATAAAATTTGGAGCCATGTTCAAGCATGAAACAGCAGGCGGAAGAGCGGCAGATGAAGGTCGGCGACTTTATGAGCTCGCCAGTTGTGGCGGTGCGGCCAGATACTAACTTTGTTGACGCTGTGCAGATGATGATACTTAAGGGCATAGGCAACCTCGTGGTAGTGGAGGGCGAGAAGGTGGACGGGATCATTACCGAGCGGGAGCTGCTGCAGCACCTAGTTTTGAACAAGACGGTGCCAAACAAGCAGGTCAGGTATGTCCTGACTCAAAAGTTCACGAAGATAACTCCCGAGACAAGCATACTTGAAGCAGCAAAAACCATGATTTTCAAGAAGGCAAGGCTGCTGGTGTTTCGCAAGGACAGGCGGACAGGCGCAGACCAGCTTGCCGGCATAATAACGGCGTCTGACATTGTAAGGGCGTTTCTGCATACAGATAGGAACCCGTCGATAGAAAGCGCGATGACAAACAAGATCTATGCGCTAAGACCTGATAACACAATTCTAGCAGCCGCCAAAATGATGCTCAAGAAAGGAATAGGGAGCGTGGTCGTGACTGCAAACGGTTCGCCGTACGGAATATTCACCGAACGCGACCTGCTCAACAGGGTTCTGGGCGAGCATGCTGACATTGAAGACAAAGTTGGAAGATACTGTACATATCCTGTGGTGACAGCAGAGATTGGCATAGGAGCCAAGGACGCGGCCAAGTTGATGCATGCACACAAGATCAAGAGACTGCCGCTTACCAAGGGCGGCAATATCGTCGCGATGGTTACTGCCAGGGACCTAGTGGAAGCTTTCCAGAGGGGTCGCTAGATGTCAGACGATATATCGCTGAAACGGATACTCGTTCCCTTGGACGGCTCTGACTCTTCTTTTCAGGCTGCCAAGTACGCAGTAAAGCTGGCCAAGATGGCCGATGCCGAGATAATCTTTATGCATGCCATAGTTAACCCGCCCTATGTGGAATACAAGAGCGCGGGCTTGGTGATCATGCACTACATAGATGAGGCAAAAAGGCATGCGGAAATGTGGTACACAAACGCTGGCGACATTGCGTCAAAAGAAGGCGTCAAGTTTTCATCTGAAACCGTGCTTGACGTTGCTTCAGTGGCAGACACGATTGTAAACTACGCCGACAGCAAAAAAGTTGACCTGATAGTCATGGGCACAAAAGGCAGAACTGGGGTAAAGCGCTTCCTGCTTGGCAGTGTCGCAAGTGGGGTCGTGTCGCATGCGAAGTGCTCAGTGCTAGTTGTCAGGTAGTCACTTTGTTCATGCCTGCGAAGCCAGTCCATTTACCACATCGCTCTGTAACTATTCCTATCAGTGTGCCATCTCTTCTTCCTGTCTTTTATCCATTCAGTAGCGGTTTCCGTGATATCTATGGGCATCCATAGCACTTTACCTGTCCATCTGTACGTCGCGCCCTTGCCTGTTCTGCTTTCTGAGAGTGTCTCGACTTCAAGTTTTCCGCCTATCATCGTCATCGAGCTTGATGTCATATGCAAGCCGATGTTGTTGATATCGTCAAGATAAGAAGCGAACACCACGTCAGGCGGTGCGCGGATTTCCACTGTCCTACTTAGCCGAGGCATCCGACAGTCCTCCACTTATATGGTTTGCAGGAATAATAAAACACACTCACTGCATCATTCCCATGCCGCCAGTCTGGTTGCCCAAGTTCTGTTGAAATTGTTCCATGAACTCCTGATTCTCTACCATATGACCTATCATCTGGTCCCTGATTTCAGGATCGTCCATCATCTGCATGAACATGCTCTGCATAAAGTCGTGGTTCTCCCTCATCTGCGAAATCATCTGAGCTTGGAACTGCGGGTTGTCCATCATCTCATTCATGAACTGCTGGTTCTGCATCATTGACATCATCATCTGCTGCCTCCCATTTTGAGTAGACATCATCTGTTGGTTCCACTGGTTCATCATCTGCTGATTTTGCATCATGCTGTTGAACATCTGCTGGTTCGGTATCTGCGGTTGCGCTGAAAGAAAGATGCCGTAGCCTATTGCTATTCCAGCTAGAAAGACGCCCACTGCAATACCAATCCAAACATACTGACTTGCCATAAGTACGCGCTATTCAGATTTAGGATATATGCACTCGGAATAATGTGCCGTGCACTGCACCACAATGAATACTCATCCGTGATATACCTGAGGCGCAATAAAACAGCCAGTTATCATCATGGCAAAAGACATTGTCTGCGGCATGTATGTGGACGAAGCAAAGACGCCCTTCCGCGCTGAGAGGAGGGGAACAACGTATTACTTTTGCAGCGATAACTGCCTTCAGGAATTTCTCGCACCCGAGAAAGAAAAGAAGCATCTAAAGAGGGTTGCAGCGTTCAGCCTCATACTTGGAGCAATCACTGCAATCCTAGAGTACGTATTTCCTGTGTCCATTGGCGACATGCTGCCAAATTACTTTATCCTCTTTCTGCTCGCCACCCCAGTCCAGTTCTATGCGGGATGGAGGTTTTACAAGGGCACCAAAGATGCCATAAAAGCAAGACAGGCAAACATGGACAGCCTCATAGCGACAGGAACCACCGCAGCATGGTTGTATAGCACGATATACACATTTCAGTCCATGGGCCTGCTGCCGCAGATATTCCCGCAAGTGGTTGCCGGAGGTCCAGCTGTCTACTTCACAGAATCCGGCCTCATCATAGGCTTTATCCTTCTTGGCAGGCTGATGGAGCATATCGTAAAGGGTAGGGCTTCAGAGGCAATCAGAAAGTTGCTCGACCTCCAGCCCCGGATGGCGAAGCTTCTGAAAGATGGGCAGGAAGTTGAAGTCCCGGTAGAAAAAGTACAGGCAGACGATCTGCTGATTGTTAGGCCTGGTGAGCGCATTCCTGTGGATGGCATAGTAAAGGAAGGATACTCATCGGTAGATCAGTCCATCGTCACAGGAGAGAGCATCCCGGTAGAAAAGAAGGTTGGAGACGAAGTCATTGGGGCCAGCATGAACAAGACGGGGCTGATCAAAATCAAGGCCACCAAAGTAGGCAGCGATACCACGCTTTCACAGATTGTAAAGATGGTGGAGGAAGCAATAGTATCCAAGACGCCCATTCAGAGACTTGCCGACAAGATATCTTCGTACTTTGTGCCTATCGTAATACTAGTCGCCGTAGGGTCTTTCCTGAGTTGGAATTTTGCATTTGGGATGCCATTTGGACTCGCCTTTACGATACTTATTGCGGTGCTAATAGTCGCATGTCCTTGTGCTCTTGGGATCGCCACCCCGGCTGCGTTAATGATTGGAGCAAGCAAAGGTGCAGAGAACGGCGTTCTTATCAAGAGCGGCGAGTACCTTGAAAAGGCGCACAGGCTAAAATCGGTGGTGTTTGACAAGACTGGCACTCTTACCAAGGGAGAGCCGTCTCTGACCGATGTCATTGCTATCGACAGATTCAGCGAGTCGGACGTACTCAGGTTTGCTGGCATAACGGAGAAGGGGTCTGAACACCCATTAGGAGAGGCAATAGTGAGAGGCGCCAAGGAGAGGGGGCTTGATCTTCCAGACGCTGACTCGTTTGAAGCCATTCCTGGACACGGCGTAAAAGCCACCTATAGTGGAACGAACATCCTGCTTGGAAACAGGCGGCTCATGAGAAGCAAGGGCATGCCAGTAGAATCTATAGAGAGCAGAATGTTGAAGCTCGAAGAAGCTGGCAAGACTGCAATGATAATTGCAATAGACAACAAGCTAGCTGGGATCGTTGCAGTTGCCGATACTCTAAAGAAGGAATCTTTTGAAGCGGTGCAGCAATTGCAAAATATGGGCATTGAAGTCATTATGCTGACTGGCGACAACAAAAGAACAGCAGACGCGATAGCACGTACGCTGGGGATAAACAGGGTACTGGCGGAGGTGCTTCCAGGAGACAAGGCCAAGGTCGTTTCTGAGCTCAAGTCTGAGGGCAAATTGGTTGCGATGGTGGGAGACGGGATAAATGATGCACCAGCCCTTGCCGCCTCAGATGTAGGTATAGCCATAGGAAGCGGCACAGATGTGGCAAAAGAAACAGGTGGCATCGTCTTGATAAAGGACGACGTAAGGGACGTGGTGCTGGCAATAGACCTGAGCAAAAAGACCGTAAGAAAGATAAAAGAAAACCTGTTCTGGGCGTTCATTTACAACATTGCGCTTATTCCCATAGCCGCGGGCATTTTATATCCATCCACTGGCATACTGCTCAACCCGATATTTGCGGCCATAGCAATGGCATCGAGCTCTATCACTGTAGTGACCAATTCGATGTTGATGAAGAGATACAAGGCTAAATATCGTGAGAGCATAGAAAAGGAGAGCGAAAAGGTGCCGGAGAGGACATCGATATCTCCGACTACCGCCCAGTAGAACTATACCGCAGGATAAATTCAATTGCAGCGCAGTAGGTAGGCTTGCTATTACCTCACTATAAGGACCGGATATCCAGCGTGGTTCAGCACCTTGTGGCTCACGCTTCCAAGCAGCAGTTCCTTGAAAGCGCCTCTGCCCCTGCTCCCAAGGACTATCAAGTCGGGATTTTCCTGCCTTGCTAAACCTATTATCTTTGAAGCAGCATCGCCCTCCATTCTCTCAACTCTTACGCTCCTCACCCCATGTGCCTTTGCCTCATCTGCGTAAGTGTCCAACTTTTCACGACTATCCTTCTGCAGTTCTTCTGCAATCTCTTCAAGCCTTTCCTTGCTGCTTGAAACCCGTTCAAAAGCATCAAAGACATTCACTATGACAAGCTCTGCGCCAGATTTTTCCGATAACATTGTCGCGTAGTCCAAAGCCTTCTTGGAGTGCCGTGACATATCGACTGCGACAAGAATTTTCTTGATGTCGACCATCCTTGCTCAGCACCCCAACCTAAATCCTCTTCTTCTTTCATGCCTTCCCTCTAGGCCAAGATCTCTTTGTTTCGCTTTTACATATTGCTCCATGTGCTCTGCTGAGCAGAAATACTTGCCAAATCTCTTCAGCTCTGGGTCAGGTTTGACGTCTATTCCACATGTCTCGCAGTATACCTCTGCAGCTTGTTCTGTCATGCCATAGATCTGCTTGCATATTATTTATCGACAAAGTATATTGTGCAATGCAGTGCATTCTGTGAAATTATATAGCATGGTTTCAAGAATCCGTTTATGAAAAACACAGTAGAGGCAATCATGTCTAAAAAGATCGAAACAATAGACAAGTCAGATTCTGCCCACACGGCCGCTAGAAAGATGCGCGACAAGAAGGTTAGCTCGCTGGTTGTTCTTGACAAAGATAAAGAAAGAAACCGGCCTCTGGGAATAGTAACAGAGCGGGATCTTGTGCACAGGGTTTGCGCAGAAGGGACTAGCAGCAAGGACGTAAGGGTACAGGACATAATGTCTTCGCCAATCGCGACCATAGATCCTCAGTCAACCGTAGAAGGAGCAGCAGACTTGATGCTGAGCAACAAGGTGAGGCACTTGCTAGTGATCAGTGTGGACAAAACTCCCGCAGGAATAGTTGCCCCGTCCGACTTGAACAGATACCTGCAAGCCAACATAGACATGGACGAAGTCAAGGCAAGAATACTAAAGGCGGTGTTGGACGGCGAAGAAATGGGCGAACCGTGACACAATGTATTCAGATAATCGATGACAATATACAGGAGCCTTACTTTATTGTGGAGAAGTGAAGTTCTAAGTTGCCATTGTGCCCAAAATATATCGTGTAAAACTCGTCGTCAGATATTGGAAGCACGTCAAGGGGCTCGCTGCTGCCACACTGAGGGCACCTTGGAAATGTGTTTTCTATTATAAACCCAAAACAAGAAGCACACCAGAAGCAAGACTGGCAGATGGCAAAGTTTGCCCTTGTTATCCTCCTGGAATACAGGTCACAAAGAATTGCAGTCGCTTCTTCTACCAAGGTCAATACACCATCTGACTATGGCATCAAATCAAGCGCTGTTTTCAGCTCTGAAATTTCTTTCTCAATTACCGCCTTCTCGGACATGCTGGAATACTTTAACAGCTTCTCGCATGCCTCAATTTCTGCTTGAATGATGTCCTTTTTATCCATGCACACGCTGTGAAACTCTTCTGTGAATGCATACGTCACTCTCTGTCTATTCTGACAGCCACATGTCTTGGCCGTCACAGGGCTTTCTTGCGGATAGACAATGTTCATGGCGTTTTCGACAAATGTACGGTATTTACAGGGTATGTCTGCACTGCATTGCAGAACATTCCTTCATGTTATATCTATGAAACGACTAATGCGGCGTGATACTCAGATGTCTGCAACGGCTGAGCGAACGCCTGAAATAAAGAAAATACTTGTGCCTATCGATGGCTCTGATTACTCAGAGAGAGCTATAGGTTTTGCAGTAGAAATGGCAAGACTGTCCAGTGCCAGCTTGATCTTCCTTCATTCAGTACCAATCCCATACTATACTTCACAGCTGGCTGGCGGACTACTCTTGCGCCAGAAATACCTGGAAGACTCGAAGATAATCTCAAACAACCTTGTTTCACACGCAAAGGACGTGGCAGTAAAAGCTGGAATACCGGGCTCGGTAATAGAGAGCGAGGTTCTGTATGATGTGGCGTCTGTTCCTGATTCGATTGTACATTATGCAACAAACTCAAACACTGATATGATAATAATGGGCAGCAAAGGGCTGAGCGGCGTCAAGAAATTTCTGCTTGGCAGTGTTGCAGAAGGGGTAGTAAGACACGCATCATGCCCCGTCTTGGTGGTGAAGTAAGCGCTAAATGGATTCTAATGTCAAAAACTTGCTGCAAAGCAACAGCTCAAAAGATTGCGAAAGCTGTGGAAAGAAGCTAACAGCAGATTCAGTCATGATTAACCTTCAGAATGGCGAGCCTCACATATTTTGTTGCTACGACTGCCTTGTTGATCATGTTGAATCAAGGAGACTTGGAGTCACAAGCATAAAAAAGCAGAGAGTAGACATCCTGCACAAAATAGAATCTGAAAGGAAATCCAAAGTTCTGACCTTGGTTCATCAAGTCGAACATGAAGAGAAGATTCATAGTCAGTATATCACTACAGAAGATGCAGAGGATATCCTGCATGAGCTGAGAAATACTCCTGATGAAACACCTGTCGATCTCTTGCTTCACTGTCCCGGCGGGCTTGTATTTCCAGCAGAGCAGATTGCCCTAGCCATCAAGGAAAGGAAAGGTCCGACTTCCGTCATAATACCCCATTACGCAATGTCAGGTGCCACCCTTATTGCGATAGCAGCCAAGGAGATCCTGATGGACAAGCACGCCATCTTGGGTCCACTTGATCCGCAAATACAGGGCCTGCCCTCACCCTCTGTTTTGAAGATAAAGGAGCTGAAAAAATCGGATTACATTAGGGACGAGATGCTTGTCGCAATAGACGTTGCTTCCAAGTCCTTGAATCAAATGAAAGGGTTCATACGGTCTCTGCTGGCAGACAAGTTTAGCCCAGAACACTCTAAAAAGGTGGCAGAATTTCTTACAGGGGGCTATATGACCCATGACAGGCCGATAACAGCCAAAGACGCGTCGGCAATAGGGTTTTCAGTCAGAGTTGGGATACCTGACGAGTTCTATCAACTGCTGAGATTGTACAGGCTATCAACCAATACTTATGAGTCGATGTATTCTAGACACTGTCAGTGCCTGTAAAGTCAAGAACTATACTGTAAAGCCATGAATGCATAGCCATGCAGTGTACTCTGAATCAATAATAAGTCATTTTTGCCAAATGACATGCATGGATACTGGAACTAGGGGATCACCCGACATCCCCCCTAAAGGTCGAAGCAGTGATGTATGGGCAAGAAGGTTCATGGCAGCTGCCATAATCCAAGGAGCTGCTGTTGTCGGTCTTACAATATTTTTAGTTCTTGGCCAAATATCGATCATAAAGCCAGAAGTCTCCAGAGTAATTGCTGCAGGAGGAGCAGGGACTTGGTTTACTTTTGGATATCTCACGTACATTGTTGTAGGGGTCATAGGTGTGGCTGTCTCATCTCTGTTCTATCACTATCTTGGCGGCAGAAGTGGTGGTGGCTTTGGTCGCGGCTCTAATGCATTGGCTTGGACGCACTTGGTGCTGATGAATGCAGGTATAACAGCCGCAGCGGCGATGTTGATGCTTGCAGGCTATCAAGGAGGTGCTGCGATGCTTCCATCTGCTATTGGAGGGCAAGGATTTGACGCAGGTCAAGCACATGGAATAATGGCCCCGTACGTTGAGCCGATATCAGCGTCGATTCTTGTCTTAATGGCAGGAGTAATTGCAGGAGGAGTAGGATTCCTGGCGGCATATAGGCGACAAAGCGTTTTCGTCGAATCAGATACAAGAAGAGACACAGAGGCTGCTTGATAACAATCCTTTTTGGAAGTATGTCAGCATACTGTCCATAGGCAGTGAACAAAAGCTGTCCGCATCTAGTTTGTCCTTTTTAGATGGACTTATGCTTGTTACTTTACAATTTAAAATGCAGTGTTTATCTATCATACTTGGCTAATTAATCGCATGTTCAAAGACCCAGTTTGCGGAACGATGATTGACGAAAGTAAGGCACAGCACAAGTCAAGTGCAGAAGGAAAGACGATATATCTTTGCTCGGCTGGCTGCAAGACTCAATTTGAAGCCAACCCAAAGAAATACGGTTACTAAGCTCACGGTGCATTACACAGCCTTTGGCCAAGGTATTGTCTGACGGCCAGCAATTGATGTGCTAAGAGCGCTCTTTAAGCCACTGACCGACGCGTGGCCATAGATCTTTATGTGCATTTGGCGAGATGCAAGTGCCAACATGTCCTGACCTAAATTCAGTCAGGGTGCTGTCGGCGCTTCCAACAGCCTTGTTAAGGGCTTTGCTCGATTCCGGAGCTACTAGGTCATCGTTAGCGGCCACTATATTCAGGTATGGAACCTTGATGTTGCTCAGATCGACCCGCATATTGTTCCCTATTACAAGCTTGTTCTGCATCAGCAGGTTCTTCTTGTAGCAGTCATTGACGAATTGTCTATAGATCTCGCCTATTACCGGAGGGCTGTCGTATAGCCAAGCTTCTGTGGCAAAGAACTCCATAATCGATTGTAGATCCCGCTGTTTTTCAAAGAAATGTGGGTATTTGTGAAGAAAATCAATCGGACTTCTAAGTGCAAAGGCTGCATTTAGAAAGGCACTTGGAGCGTTACCGAAAGCATCCACGATAGCATCCGCATCTATGTTCCTTGTCCACAAAGCAAGAAGACCGTTGTCGAGGCTGAAGTCTCCCGGCGTTGCAAGTGTAATTACATTCCTGACCTTCTCAGGATGAAGAGAAGCATACATCAGAGCCAGGTCTCCTCCCCAGCAATACCCAAAGAGCGATACCTTGTCTGCATTCGCGTGTTTCATGATACTGTCCACGGAACTATCAAGATAGTTGTTTACATAATGGCCAATCGTCAGTTCCTTATCATAAGCGCCCGGTGTGCCCCAATCAGTAGCATAGATGTCGAATCCCTGCTGCATTAGATTGCGGATGACGCTTACTTGAGGAAGTAAATCCAGAATATAATGCCTATTGATAAAAGCATAAATCACAAGTACTGGCGTGCTCTGCATCTTGGATTTGCCTTCGGTAGTATCGTAATGAAACAAGCCAAAACTTCCTTCCTCGTGCACTTTGTGCGAGGGAGTCCTGAACATCTTGTCCCGAAGGGGCTCCAGCAATAGGTTGTTCCATGCTGCTGCCAGGTTAGAGGCATTCTGGTACATCTGCCCGAGTCCGGCATTCTTTGCCAGCTTTGAATACGCTTCACTAACCTCAGAGATTGACTTTAAGAAATCCTTTTCCCTGAACTTGGAGTCAAAAGTAGCCCTTGCTTTTGACGTCATCTTCTTTTCCAGCTCAACATTGCCGGTAGAAGCTCTTTCCTGAAGATAAACGCCTGACATGGCCGCATATGCATCAGCGAAAGCTCCTGCGATCTTGCTGCAAAATGAAATATAATCCGCGTATGCCTTTACAAAGGACGCCGGGGCATCTGGCATCATAGAATATGTCAACTTAACGTCTCTTTAGCGTAGTTTGCAGGTCTCTCTAGCTGCTCTTTGAAATACGCCAGCTCTCTGTACCCGTGTTTGTAAAGTGCCTCTTCGCCATGGAGAATATTCTTGAAAATCAGTAATACCAGCCTGCCGAAAAATGTATCAGGAAAATCCATGAACATGTCATGGGACATCCTTATTCCCTCGCGATCCTTTTCTAGCCTGATCGTGCCTCCTTCTAGCACTTTCAGCTTGAAGAAGCCGCCTAAGATTCTGTAAGTAGCGATACCCTCCCAGATCGCGACCGTTGGCCTTTCAAAATGCAGAAAGCGACCATCCAGGTAGGCGATTATTCCGGCTACCCGTTCCTTCTGATAGAACTCTGCTCCTCTCCTTGCCCTGCCATCGGGCGTACAGATGGTCAATCCAAGATGCTCTTCAGGGTTTGACGCCGTCCAGTGTTCAGGGTCGTTTGCATAGTCCCATATCTCTTCAGCGGTGCTTTTAATTGTTATCTGAGCATACTGCCTTACCCGCATGTTGTCTATTCGTCACAAGATTATCCTATAAGCAGTCAGAATTCAGAGCATTGCAGTGCATTCCTCCTGCCTATATCCGGGAAGCGCGTCTTCACAGATGGTATGGAGAGCATATCAAAATCAAGCAGCATGGCGCCCTCGTCGCTACTGTCGATAATAGGCGGGGCGCTTATGGTGGCTGGAGGACTGCTGGCCGTCTCCATGTTTGGTGTCTGGACTCAGGCAGGGATGCCTGGCTGGGGTGGAGGAATGATGGGAGGCGGATGGGGCAACATGATGTCTGGCGGGTTCATGTGGGGCGCTGTCGGGACAATGTCAGCAATTTCAATAGGCGCAGGCATAGTGTCAGTCATAGGCGGATATTCAATCTACAAAAAGCCGGAAAGCTCGGGCACATGGGGCGTTGCAATACTGATTTCAGGCATCGTAGGGCTCATTGGCATGAGCGGCTTCTTCATCGGTCCGATACTCGGAATCATTGGTGGGATACTCGCACTGGCCAAGAAATAGCGTACAATCCAGCCCTCCTGTTTTATTTCGAATTCAATGGTGCCTGCGCCACAAACGTTTGGTCTCTTGCGGCATCTACCAGCTGCCTCCTTTTTTCAATGTCATCGACTACATAGATTTCAAAGCTCTGCAATCCGCCTGATGAAGGTGCCATGTCACAGACCTGGAGCATGGTTTTAAGGGCATTTGGAATGTCAAATACTCTGGTTTGAAATGCGCGGATAGATCTCCTTTTTCGTACAAGTTCAATAAATGATTTGTTCTTGATTTCTACCATTTGCAAGATATGTAATTTTTCTATCTAATACAGCTTGCTTTTTCCAGAGCTATATCTTAATACTATCTTGAGCCGTGTAATATCAAGGTGTAACAGATGGCAAACGCAGTAAATAACATGGATCTTGACAAGATAGCACAGACAACCGATAGTGGCAAGAGAGATAGATCGACTCTGCTAAAACCGGTCAAGCTTCAAGGCGAATGGAATCTTGATCCGAGCAAAGGCTACCAGTTCAGAACTGAGCTGGCATACGAGAAAGGCAAGCAGGTGATCGAGATTGATTCGCCATCATTTCTTGGTGGAGGTGGCAACAGGCTTGGCCCCATGGCTTATTGCGTTGCAGGCATTACGTCTTGCTTTATTGCAACATTTGTATCGGTAGCAGCAGGACAAGGTATTAGGCTTAAGAAATTGGCCGTAAATGCAGAATGCAAGATAAATTTTGCAAAGACGTTTGATGTTGCAAACGAGCCGATTACCGAAGGCATAACATTTGATATTGATGCCGAAGCAGAAAACGCAGACAAGGATAGACTGCGCGGGATACTAAAGCTGGCTGAAGAAAGGTGTCCTGCGATCTACAGCATGTCTCATGTCATCAAGGTCGATACAAAGATAACATAAAACATTCAGCAGATGCTGGTTCTGTTGTCGTTACATTATGCTAGCTGCGTTCAGCCGTCATGTTGATTACGGCCCAGCAACAGCATTCTTCTAGCATACATTTAGGGCATTCCTTTGGAGAAGGGCTTGCCTTGCATTCAGATGGAAGACAACCACATTCAGCACATCTTAGCTCCACGGCATAATATTACTGATTGCCCTAAAATAGCTTGTCTGCTGCATTCGACTATGCCATATCACCCTCGACTATTGGACTTCATAAAGTATGTTAGCTCTAACCGCGCATACCGCCATTGAACGAATCTCAAATAGCAACGATAGCCGGCATCGGTCGCTAGTGCCGTAGGACTTGTATTATCATATCTCCAAACAACATAGCAGCCAAGAATCCCGCAAGCATGAATACCAGAAAAGGCAGATTTTGGGACATCCATATCTGACTGTCTGAAGAAGCTCTTGGATAACCGGACCTGTCACCGTTCTTGTACTCATCATCATAGTTTAATTTGAAAGAAAACCTCTTTTTCCCTTCATCTGTGGAGTATTCGATCACTGAGTGATGATATGTTGGCTTGTTTGACTGAGTGCCCATAAAACATGCCAGCACCTTTCGCCTCACTGACTCATCAAACCCTTCAAAAATCCGCTCTCCCCTTGCCACCTTTGCAAGATTGCTCAAAGCATTGTATAGGGGCACTGCGAGAGCAAAAAGCACAGCGTTTGTCAGCACCGTAATTGCTGTTATTGGATGCACGTAGAAAGACATCAGCGGATAATAAGTAGGCAGAATCACGGAAACAGCTACAAGCGCCTTAGCATCTGCGCCGCCAAAGAAACCGTACCTGTACAGAGCCATTGCAATCAAAGTAGCCAGAGATATAGAGATCAATGCCATCAGTACATCGACAATAGCTATAGACACGTATTCCCATACATAGATGACCAGCCCAGCGCCGCTAAAAACCATCCATAGCCTGTCATCGACTTCTCTTGTTTTGAGATCATAGTAAGCGCCAATAGAAAGCATTGCAAGACACAGGATTTCTCTTACAAAGAGAATGGGCAACGACTATTATCATTTGCAAAGATAAAAAGACGGCGATATAGCATCAAACAAGTATCCCAGAGGACAAAACTGTCGTTCAATTACTGTATCCACTTATGAAGTGCTAGGCACCTTATCAACTTTGAAAATGCGTACGTGCAGATGAGCGCTGGTTTATGCTCACAGCTGAGTAGAATGATTAAAGAAGAAAAAGTTCTTGCAGAGCAGATCAAGCAGATTCAAAAACAGCTTGAGCGGCTGTCTGTGCAATACGCCGGCTCGATTCAGGTCAGGTTCATCAGGTGCGGGAGTCCAAACTGCTACTGTGCAAAGGCAAAGAAAGGACATGGGCCATACTACTACCTCGAAAGAAGGGTTTCTGCCAGCAAGGTCGAAATGATATACTTGGGCAAGCAAAAGACAGACGTAAACCACTACAACAACTACCATTACAGGGTAAGCAATTTGAAAAAGAGGTTGAGAGCAATGAAGAGAAGACATCAGCAATTGACTGGAGCAATAATGAGCATAACGCAGCTTGTAAAGATAGATTTAGAATGATATGCAACGATTGCTTGAACCATAATGTGAAACTTACTTACAGGTGCGCGCAAAGCGTAGAAGATGTATGATAAGGTAAATGAGAATTGGACATGAAACTGAACAATGCGGGGAAAAATGGTGATGCAGATCTGTTGTTAAAAATTACGGGGATTGTCGACAATACTGCATCAGGTCAGTTCAAAAAAAATGGTGATGCAGATCTGTTGTTAAAAATTACGGGGATTGTCGACAATACTGCATCAGGTCAGTTCAAAAGAAATGGGTTGAGAGGTAGGATTCGAGCAAGAAAAACGAGATCTTTGGGTAACTGACTTCAGACTGCCATTGAATGACAAAGTAGGATAAAGTTGAGTCGAAGCTAGCTCCTTGGATGATCTAGCCTAGACTTTTTCTCCAACGGCAAATCTTGGACCGACGCTTGTGATCTTGACTTTGCACTTGTCGCCAACCTTGCCGCCCTTCACGAATATCACAAAGCCTTGAACCCTTGCAATACCGTCGCCTTGTCGACTGACTTCTGTCACTTCAACGTCGTACTCCTTGCCTTCTTCAACTGGTTTTGGGCCGCCAAAGCCGCGTCTTTCAAAGCCGCCTCCGCCGCCCCTTCTTTCTCCGTAACTCATCGTGACCACGGAAGTGGTTTCTTATATAAATACTCGCCATTAGCGGTTATTGCCTGAAAATACCAGTTGGCAAGAAAAACCCTGATCCGCCAGTATTACTGGCGTGAAATGTAATGATGATGGCGTCGCTACTATGTCAGAATCAAAAAAGTGGCTGTTGACTATCCCGACCGTAGGGACATATTTCGTCCCTAGGTTTCGGCCAGCCCCATTGTATCCAATTAAGGATTGGGCAGGACAGGCCAACCCAGCATATTCTGCTGAGCAGGTGCTCATGGTATAAGCACCATCATCAGGGGATTTGCCCTGGAAGACGTTGGACCCAAAAGTCCAGAATCGGGGTTTTGACTGAATTGGATAGGATCACCTGGAACCTTCCAAAACCTTTCGTACGTAGTGCCGGTATTTCATGTTCAGGTACGGGATCGTTTTTTTCGCAGTTTCCGCATTCTCAAGCACCATTGCTTCCACCAGTTCTTTCCGACCAATTCTCATGGCGTCGTTGATCATGCTGGTCAGTTTTCGCACCGACGTTATTTTGGGGGATCGTGCTGTGCTCTTCTCAGTATTATCTTTTGACATCCGCACCACTGCCTGCCGACGCCGTACTCGCGTTCGCAGTCTGCTTGTTGTTATTGGTAATGTGGTATCTCCTTACAGATCCCTGCTTTGTCATGTACAGGATGCAGTCTTTGATCTGAGCTTTTCCGCTTTTCAGGGCTGTTCGGAGGTTTTCTGGCACCTGCGAAGGAAACAGGTATTCGTACTGGCCGTGCTTGCTTTTCTGCCATGGAAGTTTATCGATTTCCAGTCCGTTATGACTTGATATTGTCTGCTGCTCTGCGCTCTTGGTCAATCTCACAGCATATTCATCCATAACTGAATCGATCGTCGCATGTAGTCTGACCCTTAATTCGTCTATCAGTTCTTTTTCCATCTTATCTTTCACCACTCTACTCTTCTGTCATCGTCGTATACTGAAGTAAGTTAAGGCGAGGCTGAAACCGCCTTCACTCTAGACTGCTCTTGAAGCGCGGCCAGTACTTGTGGGGGTATCTGCCTTCTGAATACTTCATCCTCTATGTTTGGGTTCAACAGAAACATTGTCTTTGCCAGTATTGTCAGCGCTTTTTCGTCAAGTGACACTCTTCCAATAGGAGTCTCTACACTCGTTTCGAAGAGATTTCCCTGGACAACTATGCAGATTGACCTGTATTCGTTTCCGTCCTTTACGTACGCGTTTCCGTGTCTGTCCACTTTGAAGCTACCATCGATGTAGATTGCTCCATCGCCGCTATTTTCTTCAAACCTGAGCCTCTGTCTGTACCCAGCCAGCAAGAACTTTAGCAGTTCGATGTAATTCCTTTCAGCATATTCCTGCAGAAACAACCTTTCATAAGCTTCTGTTGATCCGCATCTATAGTGCTGCAGTACGGAATCGGCGATGGCGTTTCGCTTTCTTATCTGCATCTGTGCGGTTTTGTAGGTACAGTTGAATATGCCGTCGTCGTACGTTTCTTGGACTTCCATTTCGTTGTTGAATCTGTAGGCTATTCTGTTTCCATTGAAGTGCTTGTACTTTGCTTCAGTGTACGGCGTCAATGGCATCGTTTGCACCTTGCCATGGAGGATGAGGACAATCAAGTCCTTTCGTTCCTCAAGGACCGTGCATGCTTTTGCAGCAATCGTCATCTATGGCCCGACTCCTTCGAGATCAGGTAATCTCTCATTTCTTTGACTTCGTCAGCTTCTTTAGAATACCTGACTGCGTTAAGAAATATGCTCAGCATTTTCTCATCTTTGACTGCTTTTGCCGCCTGGACTACGCTGTATAGTATTTCTGAATCCCCAATTTTGGGATAGCCTGGGTCTGCGATGAATTCGCTCCTTCTATAGTTGTGACTCTCCGCAAGCGCGAGCGCTTCTGATCCGTCCACATCTGCTATATACTCGATGCCATGAAACTCGCAGAAGGCCATCAATTCAAAGAGAAGGTCATCGTCTCCCGCAATTGACAGGTGCTCCTCCGAATGCATGTGGCTTGTTATCGAAGGATCGCTGTAGAGGATAAGTTTCACTTTCTTTCTCTTGTCCTTGTTTGAACACCCGATGGTATTGGCTACCCTCACCTTGCCGTCACTTGTCTGCAATATTTTCCTGCCTACGCCAACCACAAACGATGCTAGATCTGTTCCACTACTACCATTGTCAAGGTCCTTGCAGTCCTTTACAATCTTGTAACCTGTCTTTACCACGGATAGAAGACGCAGATACTTTCTCATCGAGCCTTCTGGAACCTTTATGGTATCGCGGCCAATGTCTTCTGTTGCAGTCCTGGTCGTATGCCTTCTCACTGTCCTGAACCTTCCCCAGCTGTACCAGCCCGCGCCAGCTTCATGCACCGGGAGATCGGTAGGAACTATCCTTTCCCTTCTTTTCATCTTCAGCTTGTTCTCCCGGATGAATTCCTCGCCGAACCTTACTCCAAATTTTCTGAACAGTTGGAAGGCATCTATGACCGATGGAGATTCTTCTCGCTCTTTTTTGCTACTGCTCAGTTTGAAAACCACAGCGTCCGGCACTTTTGACTGTACCAGGGCGATCTTGTTTTCGTTTAGACTATCTAGATAGAACAGGTTCTGCGACTGCGCTAGCAGATCTCCGATCTTTGTCCTGTTAGGATATTCAGGCGTCTTTACGGATATCTCTACAAACTTGGCAAGGTCTACGGTGTACTCGGAGAGGTATTTTCCTAGGCCCATCCCTTCTAGAACTCTGTAATGGTGTTTGTACGGAGATTCCACATAGTCCTGCACAGATTTCAGGTCCAGAAATTGCAGCTTCTCTTTCAAACTGCTCTTCACTTTCTCCAATATTGCGTTGATTGCACCATCGCTTAACCTCTCTCTGTCTGCGGTCGGAGGATATTTCCTCTCGTCCTTTACGTTCAGAACCCAGTGGGAGAACGGCAGATATATTTGGGCCGCTTCTATTGGTGTGCCAAGGAGAAACGTTTCTCCAGAGCTGCGGTCGGGGATTTCGGCAACGAGATCGTTGTCATATCCTTTCCTTATAGCCAAAATCCCATAGAGGTAGAAATCGCTGTCTTTCGCCTCTACAAACACCATTTTTACAAGTGGTCTCCACGTTTCTGCCGTCTGCACCTTGTTTTCAAGGTACTCGGCAAACGTTATCGTTCCAAGCCTGTACCTTCCTGCTTTGGTATGGACCTTCTCTGTACGATATGATGGCAATCCTTCTGAGATGTCTTCCTCAAGATTTAGGTAGGTATCAATGCCTGAAAACATGCACACTTTCATCATGTACTTTACTAGGTCCACGATGTCTATGTCATGACGCAGGGTCAGTGTTATCCTGGTACCGTACTGTTTCAGGTCTGCCGGTTGGGGAAGCACATTGTAGCCAATCCCGTTCTTTCCCATCACTGCGTACTTTTCTCCAGTTTCCCTGCTGTACGTCTCCAGCACCATTATATCTGATATGCAAGTGTAGCTAGCTCTCCCGAGTCCAAATTGTCCTATCTGTTTCGAGTCAAAATTATCACTCCTGCCAAGGACCGTGTATACAGTCAGGAATTTCTCCTGAGACATTCCCATACTGTCTATACCGTGAATCATCAATTTCCTTTCTGATGGGACGAGAGTTACCTCTATCCTTGGACTTGCGTCACTACAGTGGTTCCTTGCTATCCTGCATGCCCTGGCTTCGTTGTTGTACAGCTCTCTAAATCCGGACTCTGCACTGGCATATAGGTCGTGTGAGATGCGCTGGATTACGACATCCTCCTCCAGCTTTACGGGTATGAGCCCGTTGCTTGAGGCCTGCAGTAACTTCTCTGCGTATGAAAGTTCGGCTCTGTCAAGCGGTAACGGATCTTCCTTTACAAGCGTAGGCTTGTAGATACTGACTGCCGCTGGTTTGATGGCAGTAGCGGTATCCTTTTCGTTCGTACAGTTATTGGTTATGGACAATTTCAAATCCCTCCTTTGGATTTCTTACAGCTGCCTCCACTCTGCCGTCTAGGGAAAGGACCAGGACTTGGACGTCCTTATTAGAGAGTGGTTTTTGAAAAAATAAAGATGAAGTTGATGGCGATGTCGCTGCTTCGATTATTTTTCTGATCACTTTGCTCTGGTATTACTGGCGATCCCCGGCTGATTCATGCAGTTCCTTTTTGTAGTTCTTTATCCATTGCTCCAGCGTATACCTCCATTGGTAGGTCTGGTCGGCAAGGTAAAGCCCCGTGTCGACTATCTTGACGTACTTGGCGTATCTGGATGTTGTGGCCTTGAAATCCGCCTCTCCCGATAGCTTGATGGCAAAATGCTCTCCATGCTCATCGGTCCAGAGCTCTAGTAGCCTTCTTGGTTCGGCAACCAACGGCCCTATTCCGCCTCGGGGTTGTTAGACGCAGAATCGTCTGGATCTTCGACACCATCGTCGTTGTCTGCGTGATCGTCAATGCATTTTTCATGGACTATCCTTTCATCCTGAATGTACCTTGTCTGGTACTCCGTTGCAGGTTCGTTGCACAGCGGGCAAATGTCGCAATTGGCATCGCCTGTCCGATCCTCTACTTTGACCGTCTCTATGTACGATATCGACCAGATGTCCTTCTGGTGCACCTTCCAGAAGAGATTGCCAAGTTCTGACTTGATGGCAGGCGGGTTTATGTAGCCCCATTCCTTTTCCAGACCGATAACAAGTCCAAAGCAATCGTCTGGGTTGTCCTTGTCAGGGGTCCTTTCGGTTACGAACCAGTACCAGCCGGTGAAACTTTCGTAGACTTCTATCACCGGTACCAGTTTTCCTTTGATCGACCTGATCGCAGGTATTTCTTTCAGTCTCTTTCTTTCCTTGTTCTTTGCATCTTCGTTGAATACGGTCTTGTTGTTATTCGTCATTTTAGATTCCCTCCCTATTGTTGTATCCGTCACCTCCACTCTGCCCACAATCGAAGGGCAGGGACCAGGAAAATCGTCGATTTGGACGTCCCATTCAAAGAGTGGTTTTAAAAAAACGTTGGGTGTTATCTGACAGAAGTTGCGCCCTTGCGGATTAGCCGCCGACAACTGCCGGCAGTCCCACGAACCTGCCTGTACTGTCTCGTACTATCTTCGCTGTTTCTGGCACCGTCGCATTTACCTGCCTGAACCAGACTTCGCCATCTATTTCTACGGCAATGACGACCATCTTTTTGGCGCGATGCTTTTCAGAATCGTCCAGCTTTGACAGCAAAGGAACGGTAGTTCGAGGCACTTCTATAGAACTTTTCCCCGTTGGCAGCCCTTTCTGATCAACTTCACTTTTTGCTTCTTCTACCTCGGTCAATAGAACGTTTCTTGGTTCGTCTTGTGTACTTTGCATTTTAGACACCTCCCAGTGTTTCTTGCCTTGATGCTTTGGTGAGTTGTGCTTGAACACAAGTACCCGCTGCATCAATCTACCTCCAGCCCACCATCAACTTGATGGTTCTAGCCAGGATTTTGACGCATGTTTTAAAGGCTGGCTGATGTGACGGCTCGCGCCCTAGATTGTTACAAAAATCTCTAGGGGTTTGCCGGGGCCACGGTGTCTGGCTGTTGCAGCGGTGGTTGTTGTTCTCCTCCTCTGTACGTCATCCTTACAGTTACCTTGTTCTTTCTAACAAGGATCTTTACCCTGTAGCTGCCCGATGGAATCTTGCTGCAGAATTCTTGCAGGTTTGCGGTCAACGTATCTTCATTTACCCGCACAACTGCACTCGTCAGATACCTCTTCGTTTCGCGTGAAATGACCTGTTGCTGCTGCGTTACTTTCTGGGGCACCCTCTTCTCTGTGTTTCTATTCGAGATTGCTTCTTTTTTCTGTGCTCTGTAAACCTCCTTCCTTGTTTCTCGGATAAGCTGTTCCATGGTCATTCCGCTTCCTGTTCTCGTTGTCGTTTGTCTGCGATTTCTTTGATTGATTCCAGACTTTTCCTCTCTACCGCCTATGTTGTAGCCGGTCACAGCACTAGGTCGCCTCCAGCCAATACCAGACCTGTGATCTCGTCTGCAATCGCCTGCGTCTGTCTACCATGTTCGGCTACTGTCTTTGTGACTATTTCCTGGTACCGGAGCAGGATGCTGTCCAGCGTTACCAGATAGTCTATCTGTTCTTTGGAGTTCCTGTACTTCCTTACTGCCATGTTTACAGCAAAGTTCGTTACTGTTGTTGCTGCATCAATCCACATTTTGCACAGGATTTCGTCATCGCCTCTCGTTCCGTTCCTTCTGTCGTCACCGTCCTCGTTGTAGTTCATATTTTTCACAGCCATCTTATCACCTCCTTGTTGTGTCAGGGCCGTGTGTGCCCGCCAGCTCGCCAACTCCAGCGCTCCATGATAGTCCACACTACGTGTCTCTTCGAATTGCAATGCAACAAAAGAAATCTGGCACTGAATTCCAGACTGTTATGATAGCATAGCTGTGGTCGTCTCTGAAACGCTGGAGCTAGTCTTGCCTAGCTTGCTTTGGTTCCACACCATCCCGCCGAGTCGGCCTTTTCTGGGTATTGATGGTTTGAACCTGTTGACTCGGTCACTGAAAGGATCGTCTCTTACCGAACTGTTTTTCAGTGCCTGCCGTTGCCATGAGCGCCGTTATTTTCTGATTATGCCTTGGTTTTGGTACCAGTGGTACCAGTTTTGCGTGCGCTGGTACCACTTTGGTCGAGTTCTGGTACCACTTTTTACAGATACACCGTGCTCTGGTACCATTTTCGCATGCTACTTTTCCTGATTTTGGTACCACTGGTACCACTTTATCATGCAAAAATGCACATCTGCAGATGCTTGCTGAAAATTTACTCTAGGAAAAAGTTGTGGCGGTCCTTGCCACTCCGTTGGTGCATGCGCACGCGGCATGCATTTTTTGAAACGTACGGTTCGTTCGTTCGGTCGGTTCGGGGGGAGATTATTTCTTGTTGTTTTTGATAACTACTAGTTCAGAATACCACGAGTATAAAAGGCGGAAATAGCATCTCCGTACGACAACTGTTGCTCCGGTACTTTACTTGGCATTATCCCTTTTGTTGAACCTATCAAGAATCGTCATCCCTCTATCAGTTATCGAATAACCTGGCATCCTTTCCTTTGTAAGTATCAGCCCCAGTTCTTTCAGCTTTGCCGACTTGCGCATAAACGACATCCGGGGTATACCCAGTCTGGCAACAATGTCTGACGATTTCAGGTCCGGACTTTCCTTTACTGTCCTAAGAATCCTGACCAGGGATTCGTCGTCTGCGAGTTCCTGATACAGCATCTCCATAACGGTTGCGGCGGTGTCTTCCTCCTCTTCACCCTCACCGAGTGTCTTTTCTTTATTTTCGCTAGAGACACTTTCATTGCCTGCATTCCCGGAATCTTGCTCTTCAATATCCCTTCCTTCAGATTCTGTTCTGAAGCTCACTGGAGGAGCCGCGTGTGCCGCATTCGGTATTGTTTTTTGCTGGCTTCCATGTGTCAGATCTTTCTTTTCTATAATTTCTACCTCCCTTACGTTTTCATTTCCATGCTCTTTCACAGCGGGCAATTCTGGCTCGCCTACTGCTTGTTCCAGTAATACTGGTTCTTGGATTGCAGTTAATGCATGGACCACTTTTTCTGCATCTGCATGAGTTGAAACCCTGTTTACCAGCAAAACCGGCACGTAGGAAGAAATGCTATGCTCGTTCAATGCTTGCAGTATCCTCTTTTTCCTCTCTTGGCTGTCTGTTATGAAGACAGTCTTTGTTCTGCTTGCAGCATTTCGGAGATAGTTCTCGATTGCCCTGTCTGGATGTCGTTCGGGGTACACTTCAAACTCCACAGCCCAAGCCGGCGGGATTCCCCACTCATCTGGGTCGTACTTTGATCCGTTCTCTGCCAGTTTAGGTGAGAATGCATAGATGTCCGATTGCCCTTCACTGAGACGCCCGTTGTCTGCAATGCAGTACCATCCCATTCTCCAGAACGCATGGAGGAAAAGATCCATCCAGTTGAGATGTATATTTCCGCCCGTTCTGGCGCCCTTTGGCATTTCGTAGAAAGGCTTCAACCCTGCTTCCGTCAGTGTAAATACAAACCTCTTTTCATCGAATTGATCGCCTGCAGTTATCTGGGTAGTCTGTACCAATCCTTCCCTGACCATTTCGTGCAAGGCTGCCCTTACTTTCTGGAACCCTGCGTTGTAGGGTTTGTGATGATGAGCTGATGATACTGCCTGTTCAAAGAGGGCTTTTGTAGTCAGTCCATTACGGTCAAAAAAGAGCCTTGTCTGGATAAACCACTTTATTGACGTGGTGAAGAATGGCGGCCGTGGAAATGTAGCGTTTTTCGGAGTGATAACACTGTCCTCGTTGCGCCCAGCCTTGTCTTGAACATACGAACTTGCCTCCTGTCCGTACATTCTTAGGCTTTCTGCCATACACTCTTCGCTTCTTTTGATCAATTCCGAATCCTTGATCTGCACATGATGTGTTGACAGGGAAAACGGCTTTACTGGTATCCCTTTCATCTTTGTGCTCACCATGAACTCGTACCGCGGAAGGAGCATTATCGTTTGGGCATCATAAGGACCAAAGAAGGGAGCAATCTCTTTTGCAGTGTCAGGCCCTGTTGAAAATGCTACAATCGTGGAGCAGTTTGCAAACACGGCTTTCTTTATCTCCTCGGTAAATCCAGACGGGTACTGGGTAGCCATAGTGAGGTAGAGGCGGTACTTTGCCACCTCACGCAATATGTCTATCACTGCATCTGTGACAAAAGTATGTGCCTCATCCACGTACAGGTAGCATGCCTTCCTTTTCTCCTTCACACGCTCGTCTGCCCTGCTTATCGCAGTCTGGAATATCTTGTCCAAGAGCAGGCTGCCGATAAAAGCAGACATGTCGCCTAACCTCGCTTTTGACAGGTTGACTAGGACGAATTTGCCACTGTCTATGGCATCTCTCAGGTCCAGGGTCCTGACTGCGGACTGACCTTTTTTCTTGGTCCGGAACATCTCCTTCACCAGAGGATCGACAAGGATGGTATTGAGCCTCGTAAGGATGGGTTCCAGAGACTCTGGCCTTATCCTGCCAAAGTCGTTGACAAAAAAGTTGACGACATCTTTGTTTGAGCAGTTTCTCATGAGGCGCTCCCTGTATTCGACGTCATTTATCACGTAGTAGCAGTCCGTAATGTCGGTGGAGCCCTTCTCTTGGTCTATCAGAAGAAGGATAGTGTTTCTCATTATCCTTTCAAGGAGCGGACCCCACATCCCGCCAGAAAGCTTTTTTACTGCATCTATGAAACCCTGTGCAACTTTCAGGCGGGAGAGGCTATTCGAGTATTCAAGAAAGTCAATCTTGACCACTTTGCCATGGGTGTGTATCGTCATAGGGTCGATAAGTATCGTGTTTTTCCTCTTTTCGTCGGGTATCAAAGCTAGTATCTTGTTGACAGAATCGCCAGACGGATCAATGTATACAAATGGCTCGTCTTCCTGAACATGCTCGAGTATCGGGGTTTCTATTAGAGTGGTCTTGCCATATTGGGTTCTGCCAATTATGAGCATGTGTCCCCTGTCGCTCTTGTACAGGCCTTTCTTCTCTCCGGTGTTGCTATCGATACCGAGCAGGTATGCAGGTTCCGAGTTGGGTTCTACGTATTTTGAAATGTCAAACTCTTCTTGGGGATTGTATTCCTTCTTGTCTCCGTCCGCTTTCTTTCTGATGTGTTCGAATAATCCCATCTGTCATCATCACGTTATTTGGATGGCATAGAGGGATCTGCCCCCGGCCTTGACACGCCCTGTTCAAAATATGCCGACTGCCGTGATGATGGATAGACGGATATCAAGGACACCATCTCTTCCATACTGAGTATCGCTAGCCTGTATTCGCGGAATGAAAAAAGAAGCGATGTCTTGGAACGCGACAGTGCCGGTGGCGAAGCCCTTGGTAGAGGCCCTTCCTCGTGGTCAGCCTTTTTTACCCTTGCAGAGAACCCGTTATGCCACTTTGGAAATTGCTTTACGATTTTTTCAACGTGGGTACTGTTCATGCCGAAGACGGTTATCTTTGTAAGAAAGAATGTGTTTGACCTAGCCTTCATTTTCATGGCGTCAAGCAGGTTCTTTTCAAAAAGCGATAGTTCCTTATCCTTTCTGGGCTGGCTTCCAGATTCACCCTTCTTTCTGGCCGAGTCAAATCGTGCAGCTTCACTGGCAAATCCTGTGCCAATGCTGGCCAATTGGGAGAGTATGTCAGACGATGGCAATTTCTTTTCAAACTTTTCAAGGTAGTCCCATATTCTTGTAGCTGCGTGGGTGTCCGCCCTGAACACTATCTCTACCATGGACGGTATGCCATACAGAGATTCAGCAATGTTTACTGCTGTAGAAGAAAATGGATTGTTGTTTGAATTGTTTTCTGTTTTGGAAGAATGGTCTACTGTGGGTAGAGGATAGGGTCTTCTCAGTTTCAATTCTGCAAAATAGTCATACTGTCTTGGTTGAGGCGAGCCAGCAAGAATTTGTACGGGCATTCTTGACAGGCTGTTTATGATCCTTCTTTTGTTGAATTCGTCGTCAACATCAATGAAGTATCTGACAGACAGCTTGTTTGGGTAGTTTTGGGATTTGTCACACTGGAGCAGTATCCTCCAGGTTCTCTCGCTCAAATGCGGGTTCTGAAGTAGTTCCACGTAGCCATCGGTCGAATACTTTTGGGAGGCGCTGATCTGGATTGGTCTGACCTCGATCAAGATTACAAAACCATGAGTTCAGCATTCCTGCATTTAAAAATCGGAAGTTTTGTTAGCAAGGAATGCCGGCTATCGCTTTACCCTGCATCGATTTTCTTCACGTTCCACCTTGAGATTCACAAAGCCATCAATCATGTGGATCACTCCAAACAGGCATAGCGCAACCGGCAAATAATACAGTGACTGGGCTGACAGAATCAAATTGGCCACAATACCGTTTGAATCGGATTCGGTGAACGTGTGAAATATAGGATGCATCAGCACAACAAGTATCAAAGCTGCGGGAATTTCTATAACAACCAGCTGCACTACCAAACCCTTCGTAAAACCAAATCGTTCAACAAGTTTGGAAAATACCGCATTCGACTCGTTGACTGAAAAGTTTTGCCTGTCATCAGTGTAGAACCTGTGAGTTGTCCATACGTCCAGCGAAAACCCGACTGCCCATGTCGACAGATAAATGAAGCTTACGAAAGAGAAAGGGACGCCTGAACCAAAGATATCATAAACAAAGAACATGATAGGCGTACCAAGAGAGATGATGAAGAATGTTCGGAATACCCGAAGAGCTGCCGGTCTGTTCAATCTGTTAGGACCTAATCTATTTTCGTCTCTCGGCTGTAGGGGCGTATCTGTTTCTGGTGAGTTCAATTGCGCCCCACGTTATCCCTCCAATTATCACAGCGACTCCTAGGTACTGGATCAGTGTCAGCAGGTTTCCTACCATCGACACCAGCTGCGGCGGCAGATTGGCAGGAGGATTTCTGTAGTCAATGCCTGTCAGCCATGTAGCAAGGTAAGGTGCGAGGTACATTACTACGCCTCCCAATATTCCTCCCACTATAATCCTCTGTCCCTTTGCCTGTTCCTGTTCGGAACCTCCTCTGACAAATGTTAGCCTGTGACTCAGGGCCATAGACGCGGCAAGGGAAATCGTTATCCATACGACAAGGGCCGGAGCCGAGAGCAAGCTTGTTGCTGCACCGTCAATAGACAAACATATTTCACCAAAATGGCATCTTGCATGAATATTTAACATCGCAAAGGGAAGGGTCTGTATGCAGGCGACTGGCGGCCTGTGCCATGATTTTTAGCAACGATTGGCTGCCGATGTAGATATTAGAGCTTTAGGTTTCACTGAGAATCCGTCATTTCTGACAGAACCCTGATCAGAGAAGCCTCATACTTGGTCTGACGGTCTGGTTGTGAATATCTGCTCCTCCTCTTCAGAAGCTATGAACTTTATTGGCACGTGTACGTTCTGCGCTATCAGAAATCCATTTCCTGATTCCAGCTCTACCAGATGCTCTCTTTCCCTTTCGGACAATCCGAATGCCCTTGCAATCACATCGGCAGATAGCTCATCTTGCCTTAGCAGGATCTTGGTTGCGCTATTTTCAATTATCGACCTTCCAAGTCCTGGCTTTTCGTCAGACTCTCCAAGGACATCAGCAGCCCTCTGGGTATTGATTATGAAGCAGACATTTCTCTTTCTTCCAAGCCTTGCAGTCCTCTCCAAGAACCTGGCTGCGGCTGGAATTGCCAGATATAGCCATGCTTCGTCAACGACGACTATCTTCTGTACTGCCCTTGGTAGGTGCGATTCGTCGTTTATCATGTTCCATACCTTTCCAAAGAGCAGCAGGGAGAGTAGGTTCTTTTCGATGTTGCTCTCAATGTCTTTCATTGAAAATACCATCCTGTTTGTGAATTCTACAGGCTTGCCTCTGAAGACGTGAGCCAATGTGCCGTCACCAACAAGGTCTTTCAGGTAGGCTCGCATTTCATCAGGCGAGTTGTTATAGATTGTGTTTACGTCATCTGCCTTATTTGCGATAGTGCGAAGAGTCGCATGGTAGTCTTGCGGCAGGCTGGTTATTGATGCGATTATCTCTGAAGCGTCTATCGGGGGATAGATTTTCAGCTTGTCTAGACCCATATCTAGGTGCGGATCAAATTCAACAACATTAGCTTCCAGTACTTTTCCAAGTTTCATATACTCGTTTTCAGGGTCAAAGACAAAGAGGGCAGCATCCGGATTTCTCTGCAGCATCCTGCTTACAATTATCTTTGTTGAAAACGACTTGCCACTGCCGCTTGTGCCGAGAGTCGAAATGTTGTAGTTGTCGTGCATAAACACGTCGTAAATGACTGGAGCGCCAGTAAGCTTGTTTGCCCCTATGAATACTCCATCCGGCAATTCGACTATGTCGGCAGATACGAATGGAAAGAGCGTAGCAGCAGTAGTGGTATCTACGACAAGCCGTTTTCCCAGGTTCCCAGCCAGCATGTGCCCTTGAGCAAATCTAGGGCTGTCAAGATACAGCAGCCTGGCCTGCAGCGTATTTTTTAGCAGTTTCACATTCCTGTTCAGATCCTTCCTATCTTTTCCGCCGACAGCAATATTCACCATTATCTTGAACAACCTTGTCTGGCCGTTTGTCAAAAGCTCCAGAGTCTGCTATGCCATCGTGTACTTCTGGACAAGTTCGTAGGGTGATGTCCTGCGTTTTTGCTGGTCCGCAAGGAGCATGCCACTGAGGAACTTTGCGTATTTGTTCATTTTTGCCGTGGCTTGCTCCTGTGCTATTGGAACAATCACGATCGATACCTCGTCAGCGATCCCGTACGTCTCGCTAACAAAGCCTTCAACTACGGTGCTCGACAGTTTGTACAGGGTAAATTTAAAGACCATCTTTCCTTCAGGGAGTATCATCCTGTCGCTCATCTTTCTAACGATTGTATACGATGGGATTTCCGAAATTCTGTTGTATAGCAGGCCGAAACTCGATAGCCTGTCGTCGATGTTTTCATCGCTTTCGACAAAATACCGGTAGAACTGCATTTGGTAAGAGTCGTCACCAATAGGAATTTCCTTGCTGCTTTTCTTGGCTACAAGTCGGATTCCGTTATTCAATGAATTGAGAAACTGCCTGAACCTCTCTATAAGCTCCTGCTGCTTTGAATTGGGCAGCATTACAAAGTTCAGTGGCTGCACTTCATAGATGTACTTGAATCGGTCTTTAACTGATAATTGTGCCAGAAAGCCTGCAAGACTGTTCATTTCCGGGCCCCCTGTGCGGTCTTGCTCAAACGCAGTTGTTCTCCCTGTCGCAAGTGCACGTCAACAGTTACATTCTTTACAATTGCCGCATAACCTTCTGGTTTTACTTCGATTGTGTTAATGCCTTGTTTCGGCACAAACGGAATGGTCAGAAACCCTTCCTCGTCTGTCAGCCTTCTTCCTATGCTCTCAGAGTCCACCAGTATTTCGCATCCTCTATTAGGCAAGGGGTTGCCGGTTTGGGGGTCCCTGACAAGAACCACCAGCTTCTGTATCTGGCCATCTTGGATGTTGTCGCCGGTATCCAGCACAGAAATGTCAAAGGTTTCTGAACCCTGCTGTCCTGCAACGACAGGCAGCGTCGAAATAGGAGTCTTAGTGTTCTTTTTTGTTCTTCCTGTACTGGTTTTGGGAGCAAATAGCGCAAACATCATGGACTGCTCCGGCGTCAGCGTCTTTATTCTCTGAAATGCAAATGCGAGAGCAAGTATTACAAGAAGGCTTGTTACGGCAACTTTTAGCATGTCATCACCTATGCTGTTAAACGCCGCCCAGGCAGAGACGCCAAAGACAAAGACTATGGCAACCTGCCTTACCGTCAGTTTTCCGATTGGCGTATCAAAGAACTTTTCATGGATGAAACTTATCTCTTCAAACCACAGGGACCTTATCACTTGGGGCATGTATACAGCAGCGTAACCTTGGAGGACTTAAAACAAGGGAATCTATAATCAACAATTTTGGAAGTTGCAGTGATCACTGAAATCAAGTAAAGAGACCACTCTTCAATAGCGCAGTCACCGCTTGTTCAAGTTCTCATCTGTTATCCGGTGCTTCTGGTCGATATGTCTCCTCAATTCCGCCTTGCTATCGAAATATTGCCCGCACATGCCACAACGGGAGATTTTACCCGTCATTGAAAGATTGGCATTATACACTCATCTATAAGATTTTTTACGGTTTAGAGACGATTGATAATTGCCGACTTCATCTCGAGCCCTTTTTCTAGGAAGCATCGACAGCATCTTTTAAAAGTTTATATGTATACAACATCACTATTATAGTGATATTAGCAACACATGTACTCAAATAGGCTGACACTCAGCCATGCCGAACAGACAGCGTATTTCCTTAGCCTGAGACAGGGCAGGCGGATTGTTGACCCTGAGTTTATCTCCTCTCAGATGAACATATCCAAAAGTTATGCCACCGATATCCTCTACTCTCTTGCAAAGAAAGGAGCGTCCGTGAGAATAGGCAGAGGTCTGTACCTGCTAGTTAACCCCGAGGTGATATACGGGCGCAAGGCCTTCGCAGAGGATCCGTTGTTAATAATAGACGAGCTGATGGCGCAGATTGGCAGGGTTGACTATTATGTCGCCTATGCCAGCGCAGCTCAGGTTCATGGAATTGCACATCAACTTCCACTTTCATTGACTGTAGCTGTGACTAGAAGAAGAAACGACATCAATGCAAAAGGAATCAGGGTTCACTTTGTTACAGTTAGAAAAGAGTTAACCTTTGGGATAGAAAAAAAGAAGTACCTGATGGATAGAGTGTTTCGCGTTTCTGATCTAGAAAAGACAATTCTTGACTGCCTAGAACGAACAGACCTCTCAGGCGGAGTAGGCGATGTTGCCAGAATGATATCTGATTCTAAAGAAAATATCCATTGGGAAAAGCTGTTAGGATATGTGCAGAAGTTCAACAATTCTGCATTATTGCAGAGGCTTGGATATATCCTGGACAAACTTGTAGAATCAGGCGAAATTGTCATCAACAAGCAAGACATCAGGCTGCAACTTTCCAGGTCCATTGAAGGAAAGGCCTTTGCATATCCGCTGGAACCTATGTTAGCCAGAAACACTAGAAGACGATCCGATAAAATGAACAGGAAGTGGATGATAATAGAGAATACCGACGTGATGGAATGGAGGAGACAATAGTGGTGATTAATTGTCATGCTTGACATCTCTAACAGAACGCTGAGGAACTGGGCTGACCAAACAGGCCTAGTCGACCCCACTGTTGCAGAGCAGGATCTCAGGATCAGCTATGCATTAAGAGACCTGTTTGAAGACGGGTACCTTAAGTCAGTGCTATTGCTTAAGGGCGGAACAGCCATCAACAAATTGTACCTTAGAGATACCTCAAGAATCTCAGTTGACATCGATGTCAACCAGATTGGAGAAAGCAAGGATGCTGTAGCCGGACAGGCAAAATCAGTCAGAGAAGCAATAGTGAAAACTCTAAGCCGACAGGACCCGGGCTACAGGTTCACGGTTCCGAGAAAGGATTGGTATCAGACCACGATACATGCAATCTACAAGCCCATCACTGGGCAAGATAGGAAGCTAAAGATCGAAGTGTCACACGTCGAGCGTTTTCCCATAACCGAGCCAACTGTGAAGAGTTTTATCATTCCGGGCAATGGCGGCGAGACATGCAATGTTCCAACGTACTCTCTTGACGAGCTGACCGCAACCAAATACCGAGCACTATTTACAAGGGCAAAAGGCAGGGACATATACGATATTTACCATGCCCTAAAACTTGGGATAGATGAAATTCTTGTCAGAAAGATGTTTATCTACTATCTATTTCGCGTTAGCAAAGTTTACAATCCAAAGTTGGATCTTGTGGCAGTGAAAAATCGGCTATCGAACAAGCAGTATGTCGACGATGTCACAGGCTACGTAAGACAAGGTATCGATTTCTCGCTGGCTGAGGCAGCCCTGTCAGTTATAGTTAAGAGCAAGTTCCTTGGCGAGCTCGACGAAAGAGACAAAGTGTTTGTTGCCTTAGCCAGAAATGTGCTGAAAAAGAAACAGCACACATCAAAATCTCATAGTAATGCTGTGGAGAAAATAACCCATCCATTAAACGAATTGTTCCAGCCAGAACTAAGGGTAACTCCAGCAGCCAGAAAGGTAACCTTGGAGCAAATAAAACCATGGACTTCGGATTTTAAAGGAGTGATTATCGACAAGTGATCATACTACAAAATGGAGAACAACTCATCAGGAAAGATGTAGCTGAATTATTCAGCGACGAAAAGAAGCTTGGAAAAGGCACACTTTATCTTACAAATGCAAGACTGATGTTTGAAACAGAAAATGGAATGGTGCCAAGGCTTGTTGCATGGCACATCATCCAATCTGTAGTTCCAGTCAAGAAACATGAATTCACAGTATCATACTTCAACGATGACGGTACCAGAGTATTCACAGATAGATACAAGATAAAGGATGGAGGAGAATCTGAAGACTGGATTAACGACTTTCAAAGGACACGCATCGCCTCTATACCGTTTGGAGAAGAATCGGCAAATTGCAAGTTGGCAAGTGAAGGTGAAGGCAGAGGAGGTTCTTCATGTAATGTAGGGCGGAGTGTAAGTGACATGGTCATAGATGTGAGTTCAAAAACACTTTCATGGAAAAAGGTCGAAGGCTGGAGGAAGTTTCCTGAGGAGCACATCTGGCAAGGCAGCGAAAGAATGGATGAGATGACTAAAGAACAATGGCTAGCCCTTAAGGAAGAATGGTTTAACCTAGATGGTAAACTCGGTGAATTAAGAGAAGAGTATTTCGACGCTAAAAAGAAGGGCAATATGCAAAGATGCATACAGATTAGAGAAGAACTGAAAATGATCGATAAGGAACTAACCGGAAGAGGAGTTATCCCCTATTCAGATATCGCTTCCGAATCATAATAGAACGATATAGTGCTTGCAACTTTGGATAATGTTTCTATGGGCTGTAATCTTTAAACAGATAGTCAAACAATTCCGAATACGATTGCCTCATCGTTATTCTTATAGCGCTTTCACCAATACGTTTATGCTCCTGCAATTTTTTTAACTCACCATTAAGATTCATCGGGAAAGCATTTTTGGATTCGATTAACTTTGCTATTGATTCCTTTGACGGTGGCCCGATCTGTTCAAACTGTCTTAAATGCAAGGCCACCCTACTAGCCAAGAGAGGTTCTTTCTTCAATGAGCGTATGTTCGCTTTGAATGCATCTGAAGTTTCTTTTGGTCGTTGCATAAGTGAAGGTTGACCCATTGCCACTGACAATCGTTTAGATAGCAATGTATCATCAGTATTCAATATCTCATTTATGTACTGCCAACCATGCTTTGCACTTTCCCCTTCTGTTGGTTTGAATGCCAAGTCTGATACTGTTCCTTGCATGTGCAGCAACGCCGTTTTGTAAGGTGCACTGCTCCTGATGGAATCGAGACCTTGCATTGACTGTCTCGAAACCTGGATTCTGTCTGGCAACGCGTTAGGACCCATACGGATACCTTTTGTAGCTTCCAACAATCCTCTACCGTAGCCCTTTGCTCCGCCAAGGGTCATAGCTGGCGCCATTATCCTCAGGCCGTCTGTGAATCCTACAACCCTGTTGCCAATGTCCGACAACGAGCTTCCGCCCGCAAACCTCGTAGATGACCCAAACACTTTACCAAAGCCGCCTGCAGTCTGCATCACCGATGCACCGGCAGCCAGAGCTCCTCCACCTGTCATTGCACCAATGATTGCAGCTCCAGTTCCGGCCGTAGTGACCATGCTCACAGTGCTTGAAAATACGCTACCAACCTTGGGTGCAAGCACAGTCGGCATCAAAGCGGTTGCAACCAAAGTTCCAAATGCTGCAAGTACTGACAACAGGCCACCCCACTCTGTCGCAACTTCATATCCGAACTTCAAGAAAATTGCCGCTATGAGGCTGGCAAGTATCAGCCCTATCTCCATCTCCATCAAAGAGTCGGCTACGCCTTTGGTAAGGGGAATCAGCCTCAAGATCAAAATTAGAGGCATCATGACCAGGATGGCCCCTACAAAGAATATCCTGAGAGTGCCAAGAATCGCGACTGCAAGCAGCTCGACAAGAACCAGAATGAAGACAAACACAGACAGTATTGTTTGCACAATGCCTTGAGGGACATTGACAAACTCGGGGCTAATTGCCGCCTTCAAAAGTTCAGTTATCTCACCATTCTTCAGTATCATCCCAGAAGTCGGGTCGGTTATCACATTGAACATAGTGGCGGTAGTGTTGTAGACCGGAAGAATCAAGAAAAGCATCACAAGCGTAAACAGGCTGCTGGATAGGATATGTGACGCGGTTCCTTCCTTCAATATCCCAAAGTTTTCGACCGCATAGCTCAGGCCCGCCATCAAAAGCACAAACACAAAGAAGACAAGGGCAACATTCTGAATCAGAGGATATACTTCAAGTATCGCGGTTTCGACGCCTCGGTCGTTGTTAAGCGACGGGTCAGCTACCGGCAGTTTTACAAGAAAATAATACACACCCTGCTCACCCCCGACGCTGTCAAGGATCCAGCCAAAAGCCTCTGCCAAGCCGTCTGTGAAACTCTTTACAATCAGACCGAACATCTGCCCGAATGCATCGGCTATAATTGATGCAGGATCCGGCGCTATCTGTATTGGTGGGGAAGAAGAGTCTGATGGAGGAACACTGTCATTACTATTGCCGTCAAGAATTACAGTACCATTGCCAGCAATAACAACGGCCATCAGAAATGTGAGGATTGCCTGTGCTGATTCCAATAACACTGGTATTCACCTAAAACTCTGCCCAAGTTCTTAAAAGATGGAATTCCGCAAAATCTCTGCAGAATCTGGCAAGTTTTCAGCTACTGAACATGGTGTGCTGATGAATATCGAATAGACCCGAGATGTAGCATATACCTCTATGCACCCTGTCCTGTCACCATTTGTATGATACTAGATACGAACCCTGTTGATAGTGATATCGATATTGCTGCGATTGCCACGGTAACAGCTAACCTCAGGGTATTTTTTGAAGTCAGGTCAATGGCTTTTCCAGCAACAAAGGCCATGCTTGCAGATGCAGCTACAATCATCATGTTTGTCGTCTGAATCAATTCGTCTGGCACAGACGTAATCTGCTTCAAGATGCCGATTTCTGATGCTAATGCAACAGTCGAGCTGAATGTTGTCATCAAGCTCACCATTAGCGCAACGGTAAATGCCAAGCCAATCGGTGTAAGATATGCCAGAACTTCGTATAGCTGCATAGTACTTTTCGCTTCTTTCTTTATCTGGTTCACGCTGCTCACAAAGTTTGTCAGGGTCTCAAGTGCAGATGCTGTACCGCCTCCGCTATTCACAATTTCACCCAGAAGGAAGAAGGTCAGCTTCCCAAGCCAGCTCCTCATTTTGATTTCGGCATCACTTAGCCGTAATCCCATACGCATCTGCTTGGCCGTATTTTTGAGCAGCGCATCAAATGTTGTGTTGTATGAATTTTCTTCGGCAACTCTAAAGACAGACTTGTTAATGTCATAGCCCATCTTTTTGTATTCAGTAATATCCCTCAAGAATTGCGGCAGCGCCTTTTCAACGAGAGTTATTTCCCTTCTTTGCGCGACGACCAAAGCACCATAAAACACGCTTGTTGATATGATGGATGTTGCAAGCGCTATCCAGACTGTGGAATGGGAGAGAAAGTAGGCTATCGCAAAACTTGCTATCGCAGCTATTATGCTGAGGCCAGTCTTGCCCTCGATGAGATCATACGTCTTTGGTTGCATATTATTTATCATCATGAAAACGATTGCAGTGAGCAGGGGAATCAGCACAGCCACGACCGCTCCTGTAATGACCGTTGTCTGCAAAGGAAACACGAACGCAGTCGTAAGTATCAGTACTGGCATTATGAAGAAAAGGCTGACCATGACTTCTCCGATGTCAGATACCATCGCAGTATAGCGCTGCCATCTGAAGCGCATGTCGTTTAGAAGTTCCTTTGACTTTGCGTCAAGGTAATGCACCGTATCACCGCCGCTTCTCCATTCACTTGTGTATCCAAGAAGCAGGCCACGGAACTTTTCATTTGGATGTACCCTTCCCGCCTGTTCTAACGCCTCTACCTGGTTCTTGAAAAAGAACTGTACATTTCTCTGTATCATCAGCGCTTCTTTCTCCAGATTCCGAAAGATGTTTCTTGAAGCAATGTTTTCAAAACTGTTGTAAAGCGATAGTCCGACGCTCTGCATTATTGAAGCATATGTACAAAAGAACGGCAGCTCGTCTTCTATGCCGCGCTTTCTGTCTCCTGCCATGCTCTTTAGCTTCAGGTAAGGCATCACCAGAATTGCCAATGGAGCGAGCATGAACAGAAGGGCTGGAAATGACGGGACATTGTAGCTTTGTAAAAAAAGAAGCACAACAGCTGTTATCGGGATGCTTGCGACAAGAGTAAGCAGCGAGAAGAATACGTACTTGCTTGAGAGAACCTGCGGGTTTGCAAGCATTCCAGACTTGATGACTTCTGGCGTCAGCAAGTGTGTGCTCATGGTTCTCGCAATTGTTGACAGTATGTTGTTCTTGGATACCACTCGCAGTGCAAGGTCATGTTCAAATGGCTTTACTGCAACCTCTGTACCTAGCCCCGTCATTGAGCCGGCGGTTTTGGCATGTCCGATCCTTCTGTAATGATAGATTGCAGTTATCATTAGTGCAGTGACACTAAGGCCAATTAAGATCGGTCCAAGAAGCTGCTGCGTATAGCTGTTGTCTGCAGAAGGTGTTGATGCAAAGACCCACTGTACGCCAAAATACAAAGTAGCAGCTGATACTACATAGGACACAAGAATGAAGTTTGGTTGCCAAGAAAGTCTTAATTCGAGATATTCCGGCTTATTCCATAATTCTACGGCATAAGTCAGGAGTACCAGTACTCCGCCGATCCCGATTCCAGCAAGCACAATTCCGGCTATCTGAGTGTAAATAAAACCAGAGGCAGAATACTGGACAAAAACATGCAGCCCTGCGTACGAGCATGCTATCAAGAGTGATATAATTATCAGGTAGGTAATTCTAGAATCTGCCTTGACCATACAGAATTATCATCAGCCGAGCAGTAAAAAGCAGGAAAATGGGTACGAGGGAATCGCACCATTGGCCTACATCATCTTCCGCGTGTTGCCACGATAGTAAGAATGTATGACCTCAGACACATCGGAGTAAGACAACTTATTCTCTTCAACAAGTTTTGAAAGCAGGACGCGCCTTTCTTCCAGCTGAGCAATCAGTTCGTCCTCTGTCCAGCCTCTGAGCTTTGCAATTTCCTTTAACCTGTGACTTGTTTCTGCGAGATGCTCTGCGGCATTGTCACCATCGGGAGCAAACGTATCTGTCCTAGGATTCCATGTGAATACCTGTTTCAATTCCATAATGTTCTCCCTCGGTATGACCTCGGTAGAAGATATTGCCCTTCTGATGACCTTTCCCAGCTTGTCTTTGACCCTGTTTAGCATGAGAAAGTTCCAGACCAGCATCCTACCCCCAAGGCTTACGTCCATAGGAGGAGAGCTCATTCTGACAAGAGCCGCCTCTGGACTTTCCGCATGCATCGTGCACAGCGCAGAGTGGCCTATTGCCGCCGCTTGTATCAGCGCCCTGATTTCAGCGCCTCTGACTTCTCCAAGAATGACGTAATCAGGCCTGTACCTCAAAGAGAGGACCACAAGGTCCATCAAGTCGACATCAAACCTTGACTCTGTAATAGAGTAGGTTCTCCTAGTCTTGAACCGCTGCCAGTGGGTATGCGGTAGCCTCAGTTCAGGTGTGTCTTCTATCGTGGCAATCTTTGAAGAAGGATTTATCATTGTCGACAGCGAGTTGAGTATCGTGGTCTTGCCAGAACCCATCGTACCTAAAATCATGACAAATCCCTTTGATTCAACAAGAAGCCAGTAGTACGCAGCCATCAGCGCAGACACCGTGTTTGATTTTATGAGATGGGCAATGCTTAGCGGTTCTTTGGGGAATTTTCTGATGTCAAATGAACTTCCTGGCAGTGTCACCTCGCCAGCGAACGTTACAGCAACCCTGTGACCATCAGAGGTCATAGAGTCAGCAAATGGTACAGCGACAGTAACGCTCTTGCCGGTCTTCTGTGCCAAGCGCTGTACATATGTACGAAGGCTGTCTTCGCTTGCAAACCTGACATTGGTGTCTATCCAGTCGTATTCTGTAAAGCGCCGGTGCATCACTGCAACAGGTTTGTCGTAGCCTTCTGATGATATCTCTTCAACGTCGTTGTCCTTCATCAGTATGTCTATTGGTCCGTAACCGATGGCGTCCCTTGCGATAAAGTATCTGTACTTTTGGTATGCCTTTTCAAGCTGCTGGACCAGCCCTAGATTTTCTGCCACTTCCCATATGTAACCTTCTATGTACTGTAGCGGATCTTCGCTCTTGGCAATCGGCTTTAGCGAGAAGTACAGGCCTTCCATTATGTGCGAGTAGACCCTCTGCTCTTCTTCGTCCAAAGTAGGTTCGGTGACTACGTATCTTGCTTTGCCCCCATCGTTTTCATCTAAAACGACATAGACCGCTGCCTGCTCCACTGCGTATTTATCAAGTATCTCTCCGCTTACGACAGCCACAAGAGGCTCCGCCCTGAACTTTGGACTCTGATTTAAATGCCTTTGGGTCTTGCCCATAAAAAAGAAGATTTGGGGCAGGGTTCTTGGAATGATTTTTAACATGCTCATTGATCCTGATATGGTCTGAAACTAAAAAGAGAGGAAGAACGACGATAGATTTGGTAATTTTGGTGCATAACAAGGCGCAGTTCGACCTGTGGCAATTGTGTATGCGACAGCGCGAATTCCTTCAGAGGTTCAAGGTTGGAATGCAATCAATATTATTAATACCCATATCATAACCTTAGAGATCGTTGAACGCTGTCAATACAACTAGTTTCCTTTCTGAAGTAAAGGCAGCCTATTCGAATTATGATAGGAGCTATGACTGGGTCCTATCGAATATCTCGAAGCTTCGAGATGATTTTAAGGAGATGGGAGACAACCGTAGTGGTCTATTCACAAAATATTATCCAGTTATACGGTTTAAGCTTCAACAAGTTTACAACAGTTTAATGGATTTGCATGACTTGGCGCTCAATACAACCATTGGGTACTATCGCAAATACCATGGACCGTATAGGGAAGAACTTGGTGCAGGTTTGTTTAACGATGTAAAGAGGGAATTTCTCGATATCTTTGAATCGTTCCTGACAAAGCTTAAGACATTAATTGACATATTCATTAAATTTGCTTTTGAGGTTGGAAATTATTCTGGAACAAGTAAGAAAAATGTAGACTCGTATGAAAGTCTGCTCAAGGTAGAAACAAAAAAGACTGACAAGGAAAATGCGGAACGATGGAACGTTATCTCTTCATCAAAGCTCTTTGAGGAGTTCCTGCAAAACAAATCGAGTATTGATGAGGTTAAGAACTACAGAGACTACTTCATACATCACGGAAGCATAGACCTAACTATAGAGACTAAAATGCTGGAGGGATTCGTGCACTTCAACTACCGTATGCCAATAATTAGAAAGACAGGCAAGGATCATATGATTTTGATAATAGGAATTCTATAGATGCTCTACAATTCTGTCGTGAAAAGCTATTTCACATAATGAACATAACGGGCAAGTTAACCGACCAATTATTCAATTCAGACATACTAAAAAGAAACATAGAACGCTTACGCACTTGTAACCCTGAAGATATAGCTCAAGTATTAGAACGGCTTGAGGGTAAAGGGGTCCGCTTCAGTAAGTTAATGGATGAAGAGCAATTAAGCCAATTCCTGTCAGTGCGAGGAATTGCTATTGAAGAGTTAGTAGAAGACAGCCGCGAGACTCGAAGGCTAAACGAAGGAGTGGAAGGTGCTTTGGGTCAGGATATGAGTTATTTGCACACTTGGATAACCTACAAGCCGATTGATAATCTACGGATCATAAAGAATATCGAGAATTATGACAGGGATTGGAAACCTCCTATAGATAACAAGCCATTGTATGCGATAAGTGAATATGGCGTAACTGTTCAGGACTTTCAACGGATAAGCAACGTTGAACTGATTCTGGAAAGCCTCAGGGGCTGTGCATTGCTATACTCTACCCAGACTTCAAAGTCTCACAAGTACATGTCGTTAAGAAGTGATCTGAGCAGCCTGATAGAAAGTCTAGTTGGCCTGAAAGATTTCAAATGGCCTATGATCCTGTTTCCTGAGATTAGATATTTTAGAAAAAGAACGGCAGAAGAAATACGGCATTTAAGAAAATTAGAGGGTGAAAAAGCCGATGAAATTCTAAGAAAGGAGGATCTCGAAAGAGAGAAAATCCAAAAAGAATATGACGAGTTCAAAAAGAATCCAGAACATCCAGTCAAGATTATAACGTTTTGGGATAGAGAAACTAAGGAAGTTCTATGCAAAATTACGATTGAGGAGTATCTATCAGAAAAAGGTGCAGATTTCTCTAATTGGAAGAGGAATAAGCATGTCGAATCTCGGGAGGGTCAGAAGCTAGAGTATGATTTAATCCCTCAGAATAAATTCAGTCAAGATAGGATATCACAGATGATCCAAGGCTGCAAAGACAAGTTTGAAAAGAAGCCTTCGCATTGGTTAGACACGGAAAGAGGGTTCATTGAACGTAATAAAAAAACATATCAAGAGAAGATCGAAGCAGACAGGAAGAAGTACGCAGATGTCGTAAGAAAATATGATTATCTTATACCAGCGCTCAAGGTAATAAATAGCGATATTTTTGATGGCTGGAAAATTTGAAAATTTGGTAGCTGACTCAAAACGGATATCTAAGAATGGCTTCCATCGAAACTAGTAACAGTCGCTAGATACTTCAGCTATCAAGAAATTGGACCCCGACTAGATATTTCTTTTTGTCTATATTGATAATTATTCGCATACTACGGATTTGTTGCTGTAAAGTAAAGCGTTGTGACCATATTGTTTGTAGTCCACCCGTATCCATTGCTGAACCTCATGTCAAAGTTAGAACCTCTTGTCCACTGATATGTTGATACAAGCAAGTCTCCCACTATCACCTGCTTTGGATTAAATACTCTCGCTGCTCCAACCATTCCATTGTAAGATTTTGAATTTGTCCAATCCACAGACGGGCTTGTGTCTCCCTTGTTGTTGTAGGTGTCTCTGTATCTGAAGTAAAGGCCCTGGTCGGAATCTGAAGTTACGCCTTTCACCTTCAGGGAGCCGGAGTAGCTTATGATCAGTTTATCTACCGCGTAGGAGTGGGTTGCAGGAGTGAACTTTGAGTTCCACTTTGTAGTGAAAGCCTCACCATATCCCCATACAGCATAATCGTGGGCACCGTAGTATGCACCCTTGCTGTCTTTTTTCAGATCCATGCTCCACTCCCATCCAAGCCACCAGTTGTTGGCAGACTTTGTATACGGAAGAGATACCGATCTCAGGACAGGTCTTCCAAGAGAGTCAGTCTGCGACGGGTCGGCCACTTCTGCGGTATATGTATTTGGATTCAATGTAAATTGCTGCCAGATAATTGGGTAATAGGCTATCAGTGTTGAAGGTCCGTTTACAGTGACCGTCCTTGGATTTGAAGTCGAGAGGTTGTCCCACCACTTGAATGAAAAGCTTCTGAGATCAACACTGCTTACCGACTTTGTTGTGGAAGTATCTACGAGGCTTATTTGGTAGCTGCCGGCAGGGAGCGCAAAAGTTGCCACACCACTTGAATCTGTCTGAACTGTGGTTGTCCCTATCTTCACCTTCAAACCAGATAACGGTGATGTCGACAGACCCCCATAGGTCGCCAGCGTTTTCACAGTGACGGTGTATGCCTTCTGGAAGCTTGCTGTTTCTGTTATGGGTGCGTTTACTGTTACCGTGGCAGGGTTGCCTGTTCCAGAATACGAACCTGAGCCGGTTCCGGACCACTTGTCGAATTTGTATCCAGAGGATGCTGATGCTGAAATTGTCACTTGCTTGCCAGAGTCATACCAATTACTTGACGGAGACACGGTGCCTGCTGACGATGAGGGCGACGTTTGCATCGTGAGATAATGCTGCTTCTTTTCCAAGGCAGTGTACGTCACCGCAGAGTTTACTGTCACCGTCCTTGGATTTGTGGTAATTCCGTCACTCCACTTTTCAAAGACGTATCTCGTACCTGACGACTGCAGGTATGACGACTGGATTGCTATGGTGTGCGTTCCCTTCGGGACCTGTACTGTTACTTGGCCGTTTGTATCGGTGCCAAACGATGTAGAGTCTATGGTAACGGTGATTCCCTTCACCGGTGAGTTGAACTGATCTTTGACTGCAACTATAAGCTGATAGTTTGTCTGCTTGGGTATTGTCAAAGCCAAAGTTGTGGTTTTTGTCTTGCCATCGGTACCTATGCCGTTGATTGTTATTGTGAACGTTCCAGTTGCAGCTGATTGGGACGCGGAGAGTGTTAACGTACTTGAAAAAGTCGGCTTGCCGCTTGATGGACTGAATGCATAGGTAACTCCCGAAGGCAGACCTGTGGCTGAAAGTGACACCGTGTTACTGTATCCATTTAGTGCATCGATCTTGATTACTACTGAGCCTGAAGAGCTTTGCTGTACCGAAAGAGTGCTAGGAGTTGCAGATAGTGTAAAATCGGCAGCATTCCCTATTGTGAGAGTCAGCGTTGTAGATTTTGCTATTGCGCCAGAACTGCCGGTTATTGTCAGAGTATACGTACCAGCATTTGCTGCAGATGACACGCTTATGCTCATAGTACTTTTGAATGTTGGATTTCCTGACGATGGGTTGAAGGAGACAGTGACACCGGAAGGCTGCCCGCTGGACGAGAGCACGATAGCCTGTGGTGCAGTTCCTGAGAGTAGGTCCACTGAGATAGTCGACTGTGCAGACGATCCTTTGGCAATTGACAAGCTTGACGGGCTCACAGACATGGCATAATCGAATGGCTGCTGTGCCTGAGGATTTACCGTAAGCTGGTACGTTGCTGTTCTTGAAATGCCTCCGCCACTTCCTGTAACAGTTACCTGGTACGTGCCAGCAGCGGCGTTACTTGGAATATTGATCGTCAGAGTACTGGCAAATGTTGGATTTCCGGATGCCGGACTGAAATTAAATGTCGTGCCAAGTGGTCCTCCACCTGCAGAAAGACTTACTGAAGATGATGTGCCGCTCAGCAAGGTTGTTGTTACAGTGGTTTGAACCGTTCCTCCCTGCTGCACAGTTCCAGAGGACGGACTCGGGGACAGCGAGAAGTCAAACGAGGGTGTTATCGTAAGTGTTACCGTGGTGGTCCTGACCTTGCCATCAGACAAACCTGTTCCTGTGACAGAAAGAGCGTATGTCCCAGGGTTTGCTGTACCCGCATCCATCGTCAGTGTGCTGGTAAATGGAGCATTCGACGACCATGGGAGGAAGGAGTACGTTGCTCCAGATGGCAGACCTGACAAGGTGAGGCTCACCCCCGAGGAATAGCCGTTTATCGAGTTTACTGTAACGGTCGTTGAACCTGAAGAACCTTTAGCGATGCTCAAAGAGGAGGGGCTTGCAGAGACTGCAAAATCACTGGCGGACTGGCCCTGTGTAAATACGGCAACTAGCTCATGGCCTTTGTTCATGGTAACTGAAGCAGGGTTTTGAGATCCGATGCTTGTTCCGTCAAGAGTCCAGTGTGAGAGCTTCCATCCAGTGTTAGGTAAAGCAGTTACCTGCACGCTTTCACCTTCAAGATAGGTGTACGTGCCCGGGGCGGGGCTAGTGGTGCCTGCGCATGACGCCTCCGATGCCGAGCTTTCCAGCTTTATGTTGTCGTACCAGTTCTTCTGATTCCAATTTGCTGACCATCCGTCTCCAAGAAATAGGACGATTCTGATCTTGTTAGCAGCTCCAGATGACAACAAGCTGCAGGTAATTTCCTTGCTGTATGACTTCCACCCCGTGTCCTGCGTTCCTCCGGCAACAAGCGTCTCCTCGTACAGAACCTGCCCTGTGTCGGCGTTGTATAATCGGACGTGAGCATTGGTTACCGTACTTCCTGCAAATTCGGATGCGGCTCTGTAATTGAAAGAAAGTGTCAAAATCCCAGTCTTTGACCAAGATGAGAGATCTATCACTTTCTGCATCCCGTGGACCGTAGCGAACGAATTTCCGCTGATCTTTGCTGAAGGAGCCGGACTGCCTGTTCCGGTATCGCGGGTCAACACATAACCATTATCTCCCCAGTATGACCATCCATCCAGACCCGTGCTAAATGTATCCGATATGAAAGTCGTTGGTGCGACAGATGATCCTGACGTCTGGACCGATATCGTTAGCTGATACTTTGCCTGCACTTTCAGTGTAAAGCTAGATGAATGGGCTTTCCCGTCCTGACCTTGTGCCTGAACCGTTACGGGGTACGAACCGGGCACCGCGGATGTTGATGCGGATATAGAGACCGTGCTTGAGAACGCAGGAGCGCCACTTTGGGGACTGAAGGAGACCGTTACTCCGGATGGAATTCCAGACGCAGACAGGCTTACGATCTTGTTGTAGCCGTTGATTGGTGCTACAGTAGCAGTGTTAGAACCGCTTCCCCCCTGCTGGATGTCTACGCTGCCTGAACTCAGCGCTAACGAAAAGTCAGATAAAGTTTCTTGAATGGTAAGCGTCAGCTGGGCGGATCTTGTCTTACCGTCTGCGCTTCCAGTACCTGTTACTACGAGATTGTAAGTTCCCGGGTTTGCTGTGCCTGTATTGATATCAAGGGTACTTGTAAACGGTGGACTTCCGGAAGGCTTCCCAAAAGTTGCAGTAGCGCCATTTGGTAGTCCAGATAGGGACAGGCTAACCTGCCCGGAATATCCGTTTAGAGATGTTACAGATACCAAAGATGAGCCGGAACCTGCACTTTGTATATCCAATGACGCTGGATTAACTGATAGATCGAAATCCGGTTGTGCGGTTACCTTTAGTGTAAAAATATCTGAATGTATCTTGCCTGCGTCGTCGCTTCCCTTTACAGTGATTGTGTACGTTCCAGCGGGCGTACTTGGCGCCGAGCTAATGGTCAAAGTGCTCATGAATTGGGGCTTTGCACTGAGAGGATTGTAGCTGTAGGTAACCCCTGACGGAAAGCCTGAAGTCTCCAAGGTCACTGTCTTGTCATAACCATTTATCGATGATACTGTAACAGAATTTGTCGCAGAAGAACCCTGCTGTACAGATACAGTCTCTGACGATACCGCTAACGTGAAATCCTGGCTGGATGCGGCATTTACCTGCAGGGTCAGAGTAGCAGAATTCACTTTGCCATTCTTGTCATCACCTGTGATTGTGATTGTATAGACACCTACAGGCGTGCTCGAGCCTACCTGCACTGTCAGGGTGCTTGCGTATGGAGGATCTCCGCTTGATGGATTGATGAGGTAACTTGTACCTTGGGGAAGACCAGACGCTGATAGAAATACCGTATTTGAAAAACCATTCAAAGGGCTTGTCGTTATCGACGCAGTACCTGTTTTGCCCTGTTCTACTGTCAGCGAATCCGGTGCAATTACAAGGGCAAAATCGGGAAGGGGTTTATTCTGAAGCGGTTTAGAGTCTACCCAGAAGATATTTCCTAAAGACGTAAGGAGGCCCATCTTGCCGTTGCCCAATCCCCCTCCCGAAACAATACTATCGGGTATTGCATAGTCCAGTTTCTGTGAAGAAGGCAGTCCAATGCTGATAGGTTCTAGATCAAGGTCTCCACTTGAATCGTCTGCTGACACCAGTCCAATGATTTTGGAAGTTCCAGAACCTTCATTTGTTATCTGTAATTTTGTTTCTTCAAGCTGCACAGCAGATATCTGTTCCTTTCCCTTATTGCCAACCAGTTCTGTGGCTTTTTTTACGGCAGTATTGTAGTTGTCCTGGGCCACAAATATGAAAGATATCGTGCCTATAGCTGCGACTGCTACAAGCACAAAGATTATCGTACCTAGGACTGGCGAGATCCCCTTGGTCCGTCTGGAATATTTCCCTCTGTAGTCGTGTTTCTTACTTTCAAAATCTGCCATTTCTTATAACCCCCATGAATAAACAAGATTTTCATCTGTCACGAGGACAACCTCGTAACTCTGCCCTGAGACTATTGGATTGACCGCATACGGAACATCGACAACAAGGTTGGTTATCGAGCCTACCTTTATCGTGCTAGCCTGTTTTCCCTCCACTGTAAAAAGGCTGAAGCGATCCTGCGGAACACCATCAATGAATACGTATTTTACATTGACATCGGCGTAACCGTAATTGTATAGGCTGATCTTTACTTGGGTGCTTGTGCCCTGAACCTTTTCCCAATGGTAAACAACGCTGAGAAGCTGGCCTTGCTTTAGCGTGCCTTTCCTTAGCGATTGAACGACTGACTGGGCTTCGTTGCTTGTCTGGTTTAGCGCATAACTGGCATAAACAGAAAAGGCGCCCATGGTAATGACCGCAACCAGCACAGCTCCAAGCACTTCGCTTGAGCCCCTTCTGCTCCTTGCCTTCTGCCTTGGGCTTCTAGGCTGGCTACTTTGGTGATGACTATCATCATGATCTCTCATTATTCAATTCCCGTAAACTCGGCCGGTGAATCTTTAAAAGACGAAAAATAATGGAGGCGGAGAGCCTTCGATTAATCTCTTGTCCCTTAGCCAGAACTGGCGAGTACCGATGATGTGTATTGGGCCGTGCTTCCGTCGCTTGCAGTCGCAGTTATTGAAACAGGGTATGTCTTGCCAGGTGTTACAGAGAATCCTGCAGGGTTTGTCTTTGTGTCGCTCAATGATTGACCTGGCTGCAGGTTGTTCAGCGTGGCAGTCAGCGTTCCTGTGTCTCCAGTTAATGTGTATGTGACAGTATTGAGGAACTTGTTGCCCGTATTCTGAAAGGTGATGCTAAAGACCGTTGCTCCGCTAGTCGTCTTTACCAAGTTGACCGACTCTATCTCTACCTGCGTTCTCGAGCTTACTGCGCCTGCTGTTGAAAAGAAAACGCTGTAGACGAGCAGTCCCCCAGCCACGGTTATGGCTATCAAGACGATCGTTGCCAGTACTGGACTGATTGCTCTCCTGTCTGACTTCAATTTGCCTAGAAGGTGATTCATTTTGGTTTGTGCACCAAAAGCAAGGTTTCCAAGAGTTTAAAAGGTGGAATAGAATCGGAAGACAAGTATTGCTCTCTTAATTCCGACAGTCAGCTAGGTCCACTTGAAACTTCTTCCCTCAAAATCAATGGATACTTGCTTGCCACACCTTGGACACCCGTCAGTAACCTTGGTCGGTCGGGTTTGGACTTCTGATGCCCTTACAAATGTGTCTTCTGGAGTAAGCCTTAGCACTCTCTTGTTGCTCCAGTCAATCATGTAATGGCTGTTGCAGCCTTCACAGTCAAAATTCCCCTCAACCGCAGGCCTTGGTTTTGGTTTCGATTTCATACTGCTGCTATCGCTACTGCCGCTGCCGGCGGACTTCCTCTTAGTATTATTTGGCGCATAATTGCGGCCGTCATCGTCAGCGTCGGAGTTTTGGCGGTTGAAAGTAGAAGCATCAGTACTGCCATCGGAGGCTTCATTGTGCGATTCCTGTACCACAGTTTCTAACAGTAACTTCAGGTCCGTGTAGCTTTCAACCCGCTTGTTCTGAGGGCTGAAGAAATAATCAACCACCTTCTTGAGCTCTGCTTCTGGAATGACTTGGGCTTTTTCCGCGAGCACGATGGCGTGTTTTATCGAGAAGCGTTTTGATGCCCGGGGCATCAAAGAACTTATATAATTCCTGACCGGGTTGGGTATTTTCCTTATGGTAAGGATCCGGGAGATCCATGACTGGTCGACACCATATTTTTGTTCCAGCTGCCTTGTCGTTACTTTGCTCTTCGCTCCATCCCATTGATCATCGTCGTTATTGGGGATGTTGCCATTTTCTCTCATCCACTCCCCGTAGAACAGTTTGAACGTCTTTAGCGGGTCAAGAAATCCCCTGCTGTAGTGTGATGTAAAGCACCTGACTTTTACCTGGTCGTCGCTAATACCTTCTTCGACTATGGCCTGCAGGGACTTCCATCCAAGGTCAATCACTGCGTCAAACCTCTTCTCGCCATCTATCATGATGAAATAGGCGCCGCGTGGAGTTACCAGGATTGGATTTACCTGACCTTCAATTTTCATGCTGGTTTTAAGCGATTCAAACTCTTCTTTTGTCATCGTGTTGCAGTTCCATCCGTTCTTTTTTAGCTGGTTAACGGATATCGCCTGTATGGCGTTTTTTGATAGGGCCGCAGTCTTCAAATCGAATTGCCACCTTGGGGCTTTCCATCATGCGGCTGCCATCGTTGCCTGAATCTTGTGAATTCGCCTGAAACCTGTGACCGATACTCAGTAGCCGGATTGGTTCTGAATCTAACCTCTTTTGCTCCCTCACCCATCTGACTTAGGACGTGTTGAACTCCAACAGAGAGCTTGTATTTGTCCAAGTGAAGCGTCTTTGCTATTGCGCTGTATCCAAGCACTCCGCCTTCAATTCTGTCGGCTATGCATATGGCAGCCGCGGCCACCATAACGTTGTTTCTACCTTCTCCGCTAACGCCTGCCAGTATTTCCAGCGATTTGCTGTAGATTCTCCTTTCAATATAGTCCAACGGGTTTGCAATATTTGCCAACAAGGATCTTATGCCTTGGTCAGAGATCAAACAATTTGTGAGACCGAAGACATAGTCTCTTGGGGCAAGCGTTTCATATTTTACCCCTGTTACAAAGCTGATTCTCCTTAGATTTCTGAGTATTTTCTTGTCCACAATGTTGCTGTATCCTATCTTCCTATGAGCCTCCACAAGCTTTTGTGTAGAGCACGATATTCCGGATGTTTTGCAAGCCTTCCTTATCGAAAATATGGAAATCTCTGCAGGGGAGACCTTTATTCGAGCTTGATCGTTTTCTCTTCGCTTTGATGCTAGCTCGTTCGTGATTTTGGTTGCCCAGTATACGGCTTCCTTGATCAGACCTTCTGGCAGCGCCAGATTATTTCTGCCGCAAACCCTGTCAATTATCTTGACAACCTTTTCTTCCGGCGACCTCAATGTATGTCTGTACGCACCTGTCTGCAGTCCAAGTTTCTCTTTTTCTCCTCTTGTCAATAAGGCAGTTCCGTTGCCAGACCTTGTAATCGACCAGATGTTACCATTTATTGCACTGGGATGACTGTGATATTCAGAAGACAAGCGATAATGTTCTTCATGCTGCATATATGACGCGCGTTCATCATCCACAGCGCCGCATCCAGTGCAGACCACATCGCCCCCATCATAGACTAGTGACCCTAGACCACATATCTTGCAGAGATCCTCTCGGGTATGCCGGTCGGAGAGGTTTGTTGTTCCATCTTCCTCGTGGTGACTATTGTTATCGATGCCGGCAAGTGCTCTATCTTTTGGTTGACCGTGGGCATAGGTCAGCTCTTTACTATTCATCATCTTCGCATCACCTTTACGCAAACAGTGTTTCTGTTTCTGTGCTGCAGCCTATTTCGACGAAACCGCGATCCTTACAGAATGCCACGATGTCTTTGAGCTTGGGATCGTTGGAAGTCAGTTTTGCAGAATAGCCGAACCTCCCTGAAACCACCACTACCCTTTGCTCTTTGCCAAAGTCTCTGATTTGGAAACATCCCTGTGTGCAGTTTTCGGACGAAGCTTGCTTGAACGAGTTCCAGTCTCTGAGTGTGTAGACCATCTTTACTCAGAGGTATATTGGATCCCGTTATACAGCGGATAAAGTTTTGTATAACAGCCTGTTTACATTTACGCTCAAGCTACATCAAGATTTGGTAATTATGATCGCCCGGGTGCGGCGGGTGAGCCAGTAAAGCACCGGACACCTGTCCTCTCTCAGGCACCAAAACCCCCTTCTATTTGTACAGAACCCGGATTTCTGCAGCCTCCGAAGAGCGTTGTAAACGGCTACTCTGCTAAAACCTAGTTTTTCCGATATTTCATTTGCCTTTACATCAGACTCCAAGATTAGCTGTGCTATCGGGATTACGGACCACTTGAACCCGCGTTCATGCTTTGCTGCACTATAGATGAGCTTTATTTCGTCTATAACGCTGTGCAGATCAGATGTTGGCGGTATGATCTGGTCGAGCTTTGATGATATCTTTCGGGTTACCCTAGCCACGAGTTCTTCAGAATACGACTCGACCAGGTCTTCGAAAGACACAGGATATCGAAGCTCCGGCAACCTGCAATTGCTATTAAGTAGTATAGTATAGCCAGCCCCTCCCCCTGTGCATATGCAGAATTTTCATTAAATGTGAGAATGCTACAGCTATTTTTCATGTGTAAATTCTTCATTATAATCATCAACGAACATTATAGAGTTGATAAGGAGAGATACAAAAGTTCAAGGCGAGCCAGAAGCCAATGTAAAAGATTAACAGTTGATTACTTGATCGACGTTGCGTCTTAGAAATTCGGCGAGAAGCGATGCATCTTCACTTCCGTTGAAGGAGTACAATTCAACTCCGTCCCCGACGTTTTTCACAAGGTTTGCCTCGACAAGTATTTTCATATGCTTTGAAGCTTCCTTGATGGAAACACTCGTTGCCGAAGCTATCTTGTATCTGCTAAAGGCGGTACCACGATTAGACGCCAGAAAGACAAGTATCCTTATCCTGACCTTGGACGACAGAGTCTTTTCGATCCCGTGTGACCTTGAAGCAATGATGTTCATGCCAAGACACCTGCATTCAACATGTTAGCTAGTCCGCATGTTCCTTTGCCACCATGGGTTCTAGCACTTCAAGCAGAATTGCGATAGGAACATCATGGATGCTTGCTTCCAACTTAGATTTTACATTCTTGATATCAAGGAATCCTACTCGCGACAAATCGAGCAGGTATTCCTTGACAGTCCGATTATCGACTGGTTTGGATCTGTAGGTTTCGCAGAGGACATGATACGTCTCTATTATGTCTGAAAGATTCACGTAAATGTTGGATTCTTTCCTCAAGAGATTCGCCACCGCCTGAAGTACGACTTTCTCATCCCGTGGCAGAGACAGCAGGTCCTCGCTTCTGACCTTCGGGTCGGTCATGGATTTGGCCATTCTGACATGCTCGGGGATTAACCTGTCCATCCCGAAGTTATCGGCACACTTGCCTGCCTTCCACAGTATCTGTATCGCATAGTATGCATCGCCTACCGAGCATGTCATATCTGCGATAAAGTCGATTATGCTAGGAGGAACTGCACCATCCGTTTTGAATGCCATCTGTACCCTCTGGCTTATAATGTCTGCGAGCTGCTCTTTTGTGTAAGGCTCCAACTTCAGCATTCTTGCGCCGAAGGTTCTGTGGAGCTTGCTGTGCTCTAGCTCTGCCATAGCGTTTATGTTGCTATCCCTTATAACGAAAATTATTGCCAACCTTTTGGGTCTTGAAAGTTCTTCCCTGTATCTGGTCAGCTGCTCGATAAGGTCTTCACCGGTCCTTTTGATGAACCAGTCAACTTCATCCAGCGTAAGCAAGAGGTACTTGTCGTTGGCATCTAGCTGCCTGTACATCTCCCTGAACATAAGGTCAGGGCTCAGGCCCTTCACATCTGCTCCTGTCGTTGAACGGACTACTTGCTGCATCAGGGCATGCATGTTTGTGACAAACTTGCAGTTGATGTGCACATATTTCAGGTCCATGCCTTTTGACCTGAGCATGTCTGAAGCGATGCCGCCAAAAGTCTTTGTTATGGATGTCTTGCCGGTACCCGACCTGCTGTAGATCAAGGCGACAGGCGAAGCTTTGCCAGGTGTTTCCAGCAGGGGCCTGAAAAACAATGCTAGCGAGCTTATTTCCTTGTCTCTGTGCATCAGGCTGTCAGGAGTATACTCTACATCCAAAACCGATTCGTCCTCGAATACAGTGTGTCTTCCGAGTATGTCTTGAACGATACTGTTAGCCATGGCGATGCTCACGACTCCTATTCAATGGATCATGCCACCACCGATACGTGCCGCCTTTCTACCATAGGATGACACGTAAAGCACAAACTGCATCTGCTGCAGGTCAGAGATTTTCGTTTGCAGCAAACCTTGCATTCATGATAGGAAGGCCTGACAGGACCTAGGAATTCATGCATGGCTGTCAGCTCGCCTGCCAATAGATAAAGCTGGAGATACCTTAGGGGGAGGGGGCAGATCCTTTGGCTGGTTCTGGTAACTTTTCTAGGGATAGCTCGAAAATATTCCCGACATACAGATAATTTCCAAAAATCGTAAGTATCTTGAATATAACATTAGGATTAGCGGCCAATTTTACGTATTTCCTGCTCTTTATCAATGGTCTGCTAGGTCGTTATTTGTAGCTTAACAATTGCTCATCCAAAAATTTTCAAGGTGCTCTCGCCCTGCTGCGTAATGGCAACTTTACTTTGCCTACCTTTGTACTCTACCTCAATCAGCGGGTTTTCCAATCCGACACTTATTGGATTTAGAAGTCCTCTTAATCTACTGTGTTTGGCAGCGATCCTAAGACTTCTTCCGATTAGTCCTGCTTTTTCTAGTTCCTCGATAAGATCGCTTTTTCTCAGTCGTTTTTCTTTTGAATTAGCAAGTATCCTGAGAACCTCTAACGACTCTTGCTTGGGTTTATTAATCGAATATACCGGGAGCTCTTTTATTTCGGTTATATTTTCATTAGGAAGCCCGTCCGAGTCTGTTTTGCCCATATAATCTTCGTGGGCATAATATGGCGTTCCTTTCCATATCATGCAGGCCAAGGTGCCTGCAATTGCTGCTATTTTACTTCCGGTTGAAACATTGATGAAGATGTGATTGCTACTTTCCTCTTTGATTATCTTCTTGTAGGTGTTCAAACACTCAAAAAGATCCCATATGTCCGTAGTTCTTTTTTCTATCTTGAGGAACTGGTTCCGCCTAGAAAGCATCTTTAAAATTTTGTCAACGTATTTAGTAGCTTTGTCATCTTTTGCGTGAAGAACGAGGTAGACTTTATCTGCTCTTTCTCTCATTAGTGGTTCCATTACCCGGTTTACTTCAAAGCCTACAGGCGATATATGCACCCGTAAATTGGATTTCATATAACGTTGCTTTAATGTTAACTACTTAAACCTTATTAAGTATATTCATCTTATTAACGAAATGATAGTTAAATAATTCCATGCTAAAATAAATTGTAATGGATAGCGTCCGACCAAGCAGCATTCAATCTGTCGAAAGTCCAAAAGTGCTGAACCTGTTTGTTGGAACCAAGACGAATATCTGCCATCCCGGCTTTCTTGTCAAGTTAAATGCGCTAGAGCGCCACGACAAGATTGCTAGGAGATCGATCTCTCAATCGATCTCAAACTCGCTTTGTAGAAATGGCTTGGATTCGGCACCGCTATCCCTTTTCGACCACGATATCGCAGTCTTAACCGTCGACAAATCCCTTCTAGATCAAACGTTGCAAAAATATTCAAGATACAACCCAGAAATAGTCTCTTCCGAGAAACTGCCCATTTCAATTGTAAAGCATGCCCTGTCCAACAAAATCAGGGTGAAACTTGAAAACATGGGTTTCAGGAAGCTTGGGTCAAAGTACGTCAAAGAACGGGACATAATTGAAAACAAATCGCAATACAAGGAAGCGTTCGATCTACAAACAGATATTATTGAAAACTGCCCTGCCGTTTGGATAGACCAAAGTACCAGGATCATACAGCCATTCGACTCACAAGCGAAAGATTCGCAAGTAAGGATACTACCAACGTTAAATCTTGGCATATACAAAGGCAAGAGTGGAAAACGAGCTGATGATGAAGAATTTGATCTTAATGGCGTCAAGGTAAAATGCAGCCAGTACTGGAAAATAAAACATGGTATTAATTTCGTAAAGCCGGACGAAGAATTGTTTCTCGTCTACGTGCCGGCGTTTGGTAAAACTCTGACCTATCCAAAGTCTTGCATTTTCAAGGAATATACTCCATCGGCCCTACCGGAATTTCTCAAGAAGAGTCCTGCCGAAAGGCTTTCGTTCGGCATCAATCTGGTCAATTCATTTCTCAATACCATTACATTTCTTGGAAAAAGGCTAGATTTTTGGGGACCCGTTGCACCTCAACAATTCAATTTCTCCGAGCATTCGTTAGGTCGTCTGAACGAAACGCTTATCCAAGCTGGCGGCAAGAATGTAGCTACCATCGATAGAGTTTATTCTGCGCTTAAGAGTCATGGTCCCTACACCGGTCAAAGAGATGGAAAATTTATCGTGATTTACCACGGAGACAAACAGCGGGTGGAAAAGGCGATCCAACAAATCGCAAATGCATATTCTAGCATGAGATTTGGTAGGTTGGAACTATTGAAAGATGCAGGTGATGGTGGCTATATCGACACGAGTGGAGACGATGTCGCAAGTTACTCTGCAACCATCAGTATGTTAAGGACAAAGATGATTGCAACCAAAGAAAGAATTTTGGCATTTTTGGTGTTGCCATACAAAAGAGACGGAGACCATTACTACAAATCTCGAAGCAAGCTCTATGAAAGATTATTTGGCAAAGACGGCTTTCCTTGTCAGGCTCTTACCAAAAGTACTGTTGACAAGATACTTGCCAATGGACCGGGAACAAATGCCATATTGGCTAATCTGGTATCCCAATGCTATGTAAAATACGGAGGTATAGGAACTGCACCTTGGATACTCAATGAACCTGCCGATAGCGCAATCGACTCTATAATTCCCGGTTCATCGTGCTATGCGTACCATGACGTCTCCAGACGGGTGGAACTAAAATCAGCAGCTACGGTCTATAGTGCCATGACTGATTCATACGGTCGATATATTGCGACAGGACACAGACCTGCAGGTGGGGAAAGGGTTTCGCCCCAAGTGTTCTATGATATAATCCTCGAAATTATTGATACTATAACAAAATATAGCGTCATTTTTTCACAGAATGAAGGCAACAACAAATTTGTGTTTGGAAGATTGGTCTACGCGAAGGACGGCATCATACACGATGACGAAGCTGAAATGATGGAGAATGTAATAAGAAACGGACTGCCAAATGAAGGAAAATTGCCCATTCCGACTATATTGAAGAACAATACTTTCTACCCACAGAACCTTGTGATAGACATTATTGGTGTCAACAAGAGTCCTAAGAAGCGTATTATCTCTCATTCACAAGGGATCTATTCTAACGTTCCAGAAGGCACAGCAGTAATATTTGACAAAAACCATGGCCTCCTAGTTTCGTATTTTTCCAAGTTAGGAACATCCCAGCCGATTGAAATCTCGTTAAAGAAGCACATATGCGTGAATTGTGAGGTGGCCCAACCCAGCATTGCCCAGATAATTGAAGAATACTATCGTCTAACTAGGCTGAACTGGGCCTCTGTTCTAAGACAAGGCAAGTACGCATTACCCCAGATCCTGACGCAGAACCTAGGAGAGAATATATCGGCAGGCATTCCTATTCCTGATAATACTATTTTATTATAGGTGATTGTTAGTGAACAAGTCGGAAGCATCTGACTTTGAAAAGACGTTTGAATTGATGCTCAAGTCTTATCCGGAGAACATGGAAGACCTTGTCGAGTTTAGCCCTGTTCCTACAAGTAAAATAGACGAGGAGCAAGCACCAGATGAAGAAGACGAATCAAAAGAGATATTCTCAGTCACAATAAAGGACAGACAAAGCCTTGAAGGGCGAGTTGTGCCTATAGACGGAAGTTATACAAAAAGACCAATAGCTGCGGTTGACTCCTCATCGGTCACCCTAGGTAGAACGAATAATGGAATAATTGCTGCTATCAAGGCTGCAGCTGTATTCCCCGATACTGTGGAGACATTCGGACCGTTTATCCATCACATTACTCAAACAAACAAAAACAAGATTTACAACTATTTCATGAAAGATATCTTTGGTCTGTCTACAACACAGACAACGCCAAACTTGTCAAAGATGCCTGATAGATTGAGAAACTTCCTTGAAAGATTTGTTCAGAGATATGCAACAAGCAAGATTTATGACGGCATAATTCTGTGGGATGGGTCGCTGGGAGCAGGCAAGAGCCAGTTTGATACTCCTGAAGAGCTTATGCTTTCGTCGCTGGCCTTTGCAAGAAAACACGGAAATTGCGTTATCGCTGTAACAAAAAAGACCACCCTCATATTATCTTCAAATCAAGACATCTTCTCTGTGCTTGGCGGTCTTGATGGGCCTGTAATGGTAGACCTAACAGACAAGATCGCCGTCTTTGGGAGCAGGACGTACAAAATATTGGGAAACACTTTTGCGGCAAAGTTGTCATACAACGGTCTTCCTTTCAGGATCGATGTATCCTCATCAGAGAGTACACCATCTTCAATGGCACTGGTAGATTTGATCGGAAGCACATCCTTCTATCATGGGTACCCAGTTCAATTAAGAAATGCACACATCTATTCCAAAATTACAAAGGACGAGGCATTAGCTTGCCAGAAGATGATCGCTACCAAGTATAATATTCCAATTGTTAACACGCCTGACATACACAAAATATTATTGTCTCCATTTGGGTGAAAATTGAAAATGCAAATCCTCGACAAGAATGGAAATGAAGTTCTCCTGATATATGGAACAAGGGAAGAAGTAGAAGTAGGTGAAAATGTCAAGATCTGGGATTCTAAGAAGAAGCGCGGTCTTATAATACAGGTAATTGAGATAAACCTTGCAAATATACCCGGAATTCTAGAAGACCTCATACGCAACGAAAGCATACCATCATCAAAGATTGTTCGGAACGTACCTGAGGATCTCAAACAGTTCATCGGAGAGGTAAGAAATATCAAAGCTGCAACTGGAAAGATAAGAAAAGAGATCGCAGGAGACAATCAGGACATCGTACCATGGACTGGATGGATGCCAGATAGAGAAGTTTCTGTGGAACCTGTCAACGACGAGTGGCTGATGTCCAAACTTCAGATCGGCCAACCCTTTCCAATCTTTGTGGGTACTACTGCCTATGGTAAATCCAAGATGTACCTCAGTGCATACGACATTCAGGAAGGCGGCACTACTGTAATTATCGGCAAGAAAGGCACAGGCAAGTCACATTCTGCAAAGATGCTTCTCCTTGGATTGATAAAACATGGCGCTAGGTGCATCGTTTTTGACGTCAACGACGAATATTCCGGGCTTGCAGACGCTCTTTCCGAGGAACAGTCTGATGCACAGATAATGCCGATGAATGTTGGCAACAATCTGAGGTTCCTTCTTAACTACATTGGCCTTGACGTCTTTGCAAAGGTACTCCGTGTTGCTCTTAATACCAGCGACGCATCAATCTACGAACTCTTTAGAGCATGGCGAGGGTTGGCACGTAATAATCAACCAATCACTCTTGATACCTTAGTGGCTGAACTTGAAGCAAATAATGCTGGTGCCCCTATAATAAACGCAATAGAAAGGAGGTTTACGGGGCTACGTAGGAGCGGACTTTTGACTGAAGATTCTGACTTGGCAACGACATTGGAAAATGAACTTAGAAGGCTGTCCAGAGGGGGCGCGCTTGTCTTTAACCTCAAGGGAAGATCATCTGACGTTAGAAGTATGGTGGTGTCAACAGTATTGAGCAAGCTTGAAAATCTGCTTGAATCAAACAGAAACTATCCACCTGTCTTCCTATTCGCTGAAGAAGCGCATCTTTACATTGGCGATACTGACTGGGACGATATCATAACAAGGATGCGACACCTAGGAACATTTCAGTTCTACATAACAAATACTCCCACCAGCCTTCCAGACCTACTGATAAGACAGACTGATAATCTCATCCTGTTTAACCTATTAAATGATGAGGATTTCTCCCACGTGACTCCTGCAACTAAATTAGACACAGATACCATAACTGCTGTTGCAAAGTCGCTCCCTCCAAGAACCTGTATGATAACAGGTACCGCAACCAAGGACTATCCTTTCGTTGTTAGGACAGCTGAAGTGAGGTATGCTGCAGGTGAGACAAGGCGCTTCTTTAGGTTTGAAAATGGCGTGGCATCGATAGCAGATACAATGCCGCCAGCGGACGGAGAAAACAGATCTGAGTCATCCAACAGCGAGAATGAGTTTAACTTATGAGGTAATGCTGATGAAAATAGCACACATTTCAGACACACACTTGGGCAGACGACCCAAACAAACTAGGGCAGGAATTATAAATCAAGAAATAAGGCCCGTAGAAGACGACTTTTATTCAGCCTGGATAAAGTTTGTTGACGAGATTACAGACAAGAAGAACCGGCCGGATGTTGTGGTGCATTCTGGAGACTTTTTTGATACTCCTGCAGGATATGATCCAAATCCGCCTCCAGAATATGCCAGAAAAGTTGCGGCAAAGACATTCAAACAGCTAAAGGATGCAAACATACCTCTAGTGATCATAGATGGTAACCACGGGCGCTATATGGAATACCGCAGTTCAACTCTAAGCGAATATCCGATAGCATTTGACAACATATACACTTGTTCACGCACTATGACCTTCGGGATTCTTTGAAAACACAGAAGCCGCTCTTTAGGGACTTGCCGGACCTAAACCTGAGGATTATTGCACACCCATCCATCGAGTCGAGAGCTCTGGCAACATTGGGGATTCAATCGTTATACGAGAAGTGGGTGCAGATTCAGAACAGCGCGATTCATCCCGATATGATTAACGTAGCTGTAGCGCACGGTATGACGGCGAATTCAACACTACATCCTGCCTTTCTTAAGGCCAACTACGATTATGTTGCCCTTGGAGATAATCACAAGATGCAGAAGGTTACTGACCATGCTTGGTATTCAGGTTCCACAGAATACTGGAACCTTGACGAAGTGGGCGACCAGAAGGGGTATCTGCTAGTAGAAATTGAACGTGGAAAAGCGTACCCAAAGGTTACTCCTAAGAAAATTGGATCATCAAGAAAGGTAGTCAGTGAAGAAGTGGAGATCCTACCGGCTGATACCACTTCGATTGTTGTAGACAAGGTTAAAGGCGTCTTACATGCCAACGGTCTTGATGCAAGATACGAATACCCAACCGCTGCTAGGGTTAGAATCATTCTCAAAGGAAACAAGACTTATGGTGATTCTTTTAATATAGGCGAGATAGAGTCCTATCTGAGAAGGCTGGCACTAGATTCTGACAATTACAATATTGTAGAATTTGCGCTTGTTCGTCCTGAATATTCTGAACGTCTGGATACAATGGAAAGTCAGGGTCTTGCAAATATAGAATATTTGATAGAAAATCCTGAAGAAGAGTTTAAGCAATACATCACTGCGGTTCGTGCAGAAGATCTAAAGAAAGAGAATCTGAACCCGGATTTGCTTGCAAAGATTTTCGCTGATGCGTTAAGAGGAGGCGACTGATCATGAAGATACTGAAAGTAGAAGTTGAAAACTTCAAGCCATATGGGAAAGTCGTGCTTCCTGATGATGCAAATTTTGGGGAAGGATTGTTTCTGATACAAGGGAACAATTCCATGGGAAAGTCGAGCTTAATCGAGGCCATGCTTTGGGGGCTTTTGGGCGATGGTTTGATGGATGTTCAAAAGAAGAATATGCTTGTAAAGACTGGACAATCAAGCTGCAAGGTCGATATCACTTTTGAAATTGGGGAATCGCAATATCGCATAGTTAGAAAACTAGTTCTAAAGAAGTCGAGAACTCCAAAAGATGAGCCCGAATTCAACGAAGATGCAGTATTGTCCAAAAAAGAAGGAGGCAAGTTCGTCACCGTAATTAACAGACCAAATGCAGTTAGTGAGGAAGTAGAACGGATGTTGGGCATCACACACGAAGGAATAGAAAAAACAGTGTATGTTCGACAAAAGGAAGTCGATAAACTTGCTTTGTCTGATCCAAAGGAACTACGGGACCTTGTTACAAGCCTTTTTGGTCTTGATGAATTTAACCACGTTAAAGCGAACCTTGTTCAAAGAGCGAACAACATTCAGGCCTCCATCGATGAGTTGCGACTTGAAGTTGGCGGTCTAAGTACCGAAAAGAAAGAGCTTGAGCAAAAGAAAAGAGAATTTGAAAGCAATCGAAGCGATCTCAAGAATAAAGAACTTGAGTTAGAGAAAGACAAGGGTGAGTTTTCCATGTTTCCATCCGAAGAGGCAATAGTCGCTATAAGGGAAAATCAGCAGGCGGTGAATAAAAAGACAATGAGCCTAGGTCTAATTGAAAACAAAATCAGTGAAAAGACAAGTTACCTAAGTAATCAAGACAAACGATTAGACAATATAGAAACAACCATCAATAATCTGAATAATGAGAGGAGCGGCATCATAAAGCGCCTGCAGGAGCTCCCACCAAAGGATGCTTTGCAGAAATCAAACAAGATTTTATCAAATATAGCAAGCTATGAAGAACAGATTAAGAAACAAATCAAGCGTTCGGGTCTTGTTTTAGACTTTGATCCATTACTAGCCCCAGCTCAGGTCAACCAAACATTGAAGATAATTAACGAAGAAATTGAATTGCTAAAAACGAAAAAAGAACAGGTTCAGAGAGCAATTGAAACACTAAAGGAGGCATTAACCTCCAAGGAGGTGCTATCGAACCTTAAGAAAGAAAGTGTTAGATATATTCATGAGAAGAATAATTGCCCGGTCTGCAACAAACCTATCGATGACAAGGATAAAATGGTATCAACAATTGACCAAGAAATAATCATCATACATAATGAGCACGGTTCCTTGACTCAGCAGGTTGCACAAATGAACATTGAATTCAATAAATTTGCCGAACAGCTTGAAAGCAGGACCAGACTTCAATTGTTACTTGATGGTATTATTCCCATGGTAGATGACAGGTCAAAAGAAATGGAACAACTTCGCTATGCTCTAGATAGCATTTCTGCAACATCTATTGAACAGATTCTTGCTGACAGCGGTTCTTCATCAATCGAGAACCTGATTTCAGCCATTATGACACTTGAAGCAAGACTTGCATCGGTAGAGCCTCGTATTGAGGAACAGAACAAACTAATTGAAAGGGAAAGAAAGCAGTACGACGAGGACAAGGCACAACTAGCTCTCTTGAATGCAGAAAAGCAAGTGATAACCACCGATCTAGATGGGCTTCAACAACAATTGGAAGAATATCTTCATAATCTATCTTCGGATGGATTGGATGAATTAACTGGTAAATTTGAATGTCAGACAATTGATGAACTGTTAACAAAGCGCAAGACCCTGGAAGTTCGCATAGAAGAGAGGAACAAATCCTTGAACTCGCTCAAATTATTGATTGCTTCGTTAGAAGCCGATATTGAAGCTAGAAAAGCAAGAATAGAGGAACTTTCTGCCAAAGAAATTGAAATGAAGGACAAAGAGAATGAACTACGTCATGTAAAGTATCTTCGTGGCGAGGTAGACGGCTTTATCTCCATATATGTCGTTGAAGGAAAAATGGCGGAGGCATTGAAACAGGCAGCAAATCAATACCTTACACCGTTTACTGACGGACGTTATACAATTGATAGAATCTCTTCGACAATGCGCAGAATGAAGAGTATGGAATCTCATGGTCTCGAGATCACGCTTCGAGATGGAAAAGATAACATAATCAAACATAAGGACCATCTCAGTGGCGGGGATGAAACTGCTCTAGGCCTTGCTTTGAGGATTGCCATATCGAAGCTTATGGCAAGGATAAGACCATTCAAGAATTCTGAGAGAAAACCACCACTCATAAATTCAATAATGATGGATGAGCCGATGGCAAGCTTGGATTCATCGCGTCGGCGTATCTTAATTAGAGTCCTGACTCAGGATAAAACTTTCAGACAGATATTTCTCATAACACATACGGACATAGACTTTGGAGACTACCATTCGATATCCGTAAGTGAGGATGGAGGCGGGACAAGGAAAATAGAGTTTAAACCAATGGAACTCTGATATTCAAATTATTTTATTCACATTGTTAAACCTCCGACTGATAACAACTCAAATTGGCAGTTGATCGGATGAAGAGTTAATACTTACCTTAGGCCAATGTTCAATCTTCAGAACATTTTGCGAAAGTTTGTACTCGATATCACTAATGATGAACCGATGTTTGAAGCGTGATCTACATATACGGATTTGAATCCATGAAGATACTGATGACTCCATGGTGGATTCTCAAGTAGATAACTTACTTTTTCCGCCGCTTATTTATTAGACTCTGTAGCATGTCGATATTTTGCTTTGCGATTACATCACCAAACAGGATTTCGTCTATCTTATATCCGACAGTAAGAAGGCTATCTTCATTTGATAGAGAGAGCTTAGTAAGCAATTGGTCAAGATGTGCGAATTCGGTATCCTTCATTTCTATTATTGACTTGGCGATAGGCATCTTTGACAGAGTGGCTGCTTCAACTTTCAATGCACCACCCCCAAGCACAGCTCCGTTCAATTCACAAAATAACCTAAAAGCGTTAGAATTAAGCCATATCCATAGACATCTAGGAGATACGGAAGTTATTCCCGAAATAAAGGTAGAGAAATTAGCGTCTATAACGAGAGCACCTACATCCTTTACAAGATAAGTTCGTACCGGACCAGCAGAGACACGGGGTATGAAAATTTCTCCGAAATGTCTTCTTTGGAGTCGTATCTGATACCAAAACCTAGGAGCATTTGGCGTTTCCTTGCTGCTTTTTGTTACTGACGGCGGCATATAGATATTAGTCTTAACTGCAGAAAGTTCTATCACAGGGCATCGGACTTTTCCTTTCCCTTCATAAGGCGTTGTCGCCCATTCTTGCAAATGCATTGCCAGATTCCTTGGAATTACTTCCATTTCATCGATTTTCCATGTTGCTAACCATTTCGGAGGATACCTGTCTTTTAGTAACTCCTTATCAATTGCCAGAATCTTTCCGTCTAAATTGAGAAAATAGTCATCTACCATACTTTTTTCAATAACCAAAGTGTCCATTCCAGATACCTTTCTGACCGCAGGAAGGAGCAAGCTCTTGGGGATCTGAATCTTTTTGTCAATCACGCGTCCATTCTTGGTCATACTTGCAACATAGGCATTGTTATCCTGATTGCTGCCTCCTTCCTTGACATAGAACAATTCATTGCACCCCGTCCTTAGTCCTTGATGTACGGACCATCCAATCCTTTCCAGATGCACGAATCTATCATTTCTAAACCAACCAGGTAAATGCAGATCAAATGGGTCCGTTTCATTGGCCAATTTGCCTGTAGATCCATTCTGGGAAGGCCATCGCTTAAAGGAAACGTGGATTGGTCCGAACTGGCCTCCTTTGGACAAGGAATCAACCCAGCTCCAAAAATCACCTTTCAGTTCAGACGTAAGAAATGACTCAATGTCATCTGTATATTGTGCCTCAATTTCAATGAATGGTATTCCAAGCGAATCTTGCCTATCCATGGTAGTTCCTTTGGAATATACGAAAATGCTAGTAGGTATTTCGGCTTGTGGAAACCAATTACCGAGTCTATGTGATACAATCCCTCTGACTGTACCATGTTGTGCTAGAAAACTTCTGAGTGTTCTACCATAGTCTCGCTCCATCCAATGGTTACTCATTACAAAAGCGATCTGTCCATCATCACTTGTCAGTAACCATGCCAAGAGAAGAGTGTATGTTGCGAAATCACTCAGGCCAGACCAGTTATTGATCACAGGGTCGAGGTCTCGTACAACACCCTTTGCTTCTGCAATCCCTTTCAGCACCTCTATCAAATACTTTCCATAGTCTTCTCCTGCATTTGCAGATGTATCATGGGCATCGGACAATTCTCCAAGATCTCGAAGGTTCTGGTAACTCACGTATGCAGGGTTGCCTATTAATGCCGAAAATGAGAATGAGGGGTTTGAATTGACCGCCCTATGAGCCCACTTGAATACGTCTGCATTGATTATTTCATAACTGCGATCAAGAATTAAGCTCATAGCCATTGCAGGAAGAGGATCAAGCTCTACTCCCACAACTGTGGCATTGGGATACTTGTCACGACACTCTCGCAGAAATATGCCGTGCCCCGCCATGGGATCCAAGAAAGATTTAGGTTCGCCCTTTATCCCTGAAAGTGCAAGTCGTGCAACATGAGAAGGGGTAAAATATTGACCCCGCAATTTCGTATCTTTTCCAAGCAGAATTTGTTCACAAAGAGCCCAAATTGCAGCGCTATCTTGATTCGATATCAGTTCTTTAGCTAATAGGGCAATCTTCTTCCACGCGCTCTTCTTTCTATTATCGGCCATGATATGTGAAGGAGGCTGCAGAGCATGCGATAGTTCGTCGCTCTGTCGAGAGGCTTGTGATACAGCTTTAATCAAGAGTTCATAGAGTAGCCTACGGGTTGTTTCATCGAGAATAACAATATCCTTCAATAAATGACTAACTATCAATTTTAATTCCGTGTGAAATGTTTGTTCATACGGTAAGTTCCATCCTGATCACCAGTGCATCCTAGGCTATTATTGGTAATTGTAACTGTGCATAAAACTTGTCTGAATTCTTCTGCATCGATAACATCCATATTAGATATCATACACCATCCGATATACCTACTGTAGACATAGTCAAAGGATCGTTCTCTGCTATCTGCATCATCTGTAGTAAAATGATCCTTCAAGAAATCACCTAGGGTTCCTTTTTTCGTATCCCCTTCATTCTTGAGGACGTTATGAACCGGTTTCATTGCAGCGATAATCGGATCTTTCTTTACAGCACCCTTAGTGGTGGTCTGCTTAAAACTAGTCTGTGTCTTGTCAAGAATCGACGTATCTACGATCTGGAAGCCAGCGTTGAGGATTGAGCGCCGAAGAGCATTCCAGATTTCTCCCTTAGCGCTATGAAAGACCACAGTCATGAACCGGCCAGGCTTCAATATCCTAAAATTCTCCCGAAAAGCAAGTGTAAGAAGCCTCTCATATTCTTCCAGTTTCTTCCCTTGGATATTGCTAACTATCGTTTCATATTTGTTATCCGTATATCGCCTTAACCAAGCCTCGGACAGGAAGTTTAATTCAGAATACTGGATATTTCCCGCAAACGGTGGATCCGTGAAGATGTAGTCCACGCTGTTATCAAGCAATCCCGATTTCTGTGCAGGATAGTTGTTAATCTGGGTCATGATCCTCCATTTGCTTACCTCCGTTACCGCTCCGATGATGTCATTGAGTTTCTGACGTACTCCATGAAACACATTCTTTTCAACAGGGCACCCGCTTATGTACAGTGAACCAGGCTGTCCACTGGTGTTTACCGGAGAAGGATTACCCTTCTTGAATACAAATCGGGCCATTAGGGAAGAATGGGCAGTATTGTAGCTCGAAACCAGCAGAAGGTAGTGATCTCGAAATTCTCGCGGAATTTCCTTTATCTTACCGTACAGCGCACATAAGGCAAGATAGTTTCTACGTGTGTAAAAATGGTGAACATGAGTAATATCTCTGTGATAACCTGCGCGATACATTTCACCCCACCTAGATTTGCCTGATAGTAGAGGGATTGCCTTTGCATTCTCCGGCAGTGATGTGTCTTCAATTTTTTCTAATTGGCCATAATCGAAATCATTAGCTCTTCTTTCCCATAGAATCTTACCGCGTCTACCATAGACATTTACAGGCACACGCTTAATCACAGTCCTATCTGATTGTAACAAATCATCGTACACAACACTAGTGACACGAGGTGCTTTACCTGCTTGAATTGCGACACCGCAATTAGGACATGCAGCTTCAGAAAGAAATTGGCCATTAACGACATCAACAAACAAGTCATAAAATCTTACTTGAAGATCGCATTTTGGACAGCTAACAACGTCGCTATAAACTATGTTCCGGATAATACCCGTCTTACCATCAGAGTCGACTGTTTTGTAAAGCCATCCCCACTCTTGTTCTATTCTAGCCATCACCTGCTCGAATATCCTCTTGAAGCCCGTCAATTCTATTGGCTTCAATAGCGTTCGACCGATGAATGTAGGTAGAATCCCTATATCGTTACAGATCGCTCTTCGGGCTCCCCATTCGATCTTTATGCCGTCGGGCAAACCCAATTTTTCAATTATGTCAGGGTCTGGATGAGAACATGCTGCAGCAGCAAATCCTGTACTGCAAGTACCAGCAAAGCCATCGTAGACAATTTCACCCGGTTTGGTATGAGCCAAAATGAATGGAATAATGCTCTTATAATCAATTTTTGTTGGATAAGGGTGAACACGGAAAATAGGACCTGAACGCTCCGACTGAACCGGCACCTTATACGGATTGAACTGTATGGAATGAATCTCTTGGTAGTCAGCAGTTAGAGAAGATGGCAGTTTATTCTTATTCATTAGCGGGCACTAGCCTCTTTTAGAATCTCTTTGGCTAATTTATTTAGTTGTCCAAGCTGGGGTTTTAGCTCTTTTAGAAGTAACCTTCTACGTGATGCCAAAGGCTTGCGGACATTCATGTATTCGGCGTTTGTCTTACACAATCCCTCTACTAATTTAGCAATCCGCATGGCCTCCTTGACAATTTCAAGGTGCTTTTGATTTCCAGAATTGAATGTAGGAATGAATGAAAGCGGAAGTTTGTGGATATGTTGCTCGTCAAAATCTCCACTAGGTTGATAATTCTTTATTGCATCATTAATGGGCTCACTATTTAGCATTGCACACACATACCACGCCTCTTCAAGACTGGAAGTATCCCACGAATATAGTGTCTGATCGTTAACAAAAGGAAATTCTAATGCCGCGACATTAGTAACCGCCGCGCAGATATTCTTCCCGCCGGCGCCGTAAAGTACCATATTGGCATGAGGTTTTGAGGATTGATCAACGAGTTTGTTTCTTCGTGTCAGCCAAGATTTTAGCTGTTTCTTGCCAGCCTTTTTCAGTTCCTTATCTACATGCTCAAACCACTTTGCTGCATTATCGTAACCTCTCGCTACAATTGTCCTTTGATCTAGAAGTTCGTATGTGTAGCTAGGAGATTCTTCAATTGGAAGAACTATAAAGGATGGTGCGCCCACTATGAAGGGCAGAACTATGTCCGATTTGAATGTCGTAAAAACAAACCTGCGTTCGATGGTCCCTTTCAGATCTAATTTGTCCCAAGGTGACTTGTTATTTCGATTGGCTTTTTCTATAGATGAGGTCTGCACACTTAGAATCGCTGCATTCTTCTGCCCAACAATATCTACCATTACTGCTCTTCGGGGCATAAGGTCGGCTCCTTGATAAAAGAGCGGCCAGTAATAACGCTTCTCCGATAGGCGCGACTTAGGCCTCTCGTACGATGATTTGTTGCCTAATATCGAAAGTGGAAGCGTAACTTTTTTCTTAGTAAGCGGTGGCTTGTCAGGATTGCCGCTAATTTCAATACAGGGGAGACGTTTTGGAAAACCAGGATGTTTCTTATCGTACTGTCCAAATATCACACAGGCGGGTCGGCCAAAAAGCGGAGAAACATTCTCCAAATCCCATACGCTATTTACTCGCATGGGAGATTTTTGTATATATCTTGATCTTCGAAGACCATCATGATGATCCCCCTTTAGTATGACCCTAGGCAGAATAAAGCCTAGCAATCCCGTGTCAACTAGATAATGAGCCACACAATGGACTGCGTATGTAGTGGAGATATCAAAGTGGTGTTTGGATGGACCAGAAGGAGACAGCTGGTAATATTCACTTAGTCTTTGTAATTCGTCCTTGTACGGAACCTTTGGAAGTGCACTCATAGCTAGCCAAGGAAGATTCGAAACAATAACGTCGAATCTGGCCTTTAGTAAAGAAGGTCTATATGTATTCTTCAAAATGAATGCCCAAACATTGTTTCGTCGCTTTGATATACGGTTAGAGAACTCTTTAACTAGGGAAAGTGAAGAATCTACAAGAATATCAAATTCATTAGGAGTAAGGTTTAGTTTATTCTTTATCTGTTCTAACAGACCCTTTAATGCACTTTTGCAATCAATTTCCTGGATCTGTCCAGTCGAAAGCCGCTGTGCAAGGAAGTCGACCTTGTTGATCAATTCGTCAAACTCAAATGTGCCGTCCATGAAGAGTTTAGAAGGAAAGGAGACTTCACTGTCATCAAAGGTGACTGAGATCTTTTCAGCCTTTTCTGATACCCATTCTTTTGGAAGAAAAAGAGAATCACATAGATAGATTGGTATCTCTACTGGCTTTTCTGACTCTTTCAATAGATCGGCTAATGAAAGCATAAGAGTGGTCTTAGCTATAACAACCGAAACTGGATTAATATCCAAACCGCAAATATCCTGCAGAATGCTTTCAAGTCTCTCCTGTGGCGACATTGATTTGGGCAATTTGCTCAATTTACGAATTGCCACAGTTCTCAGAAAACTGCCTGTTCCACAAGCTGGATCCAGTACCGTTGTTCCCCTCTCATCGGTTTTGTTAATATTATCAACGATTTCTTCTACAAGCCATGGAGGAGTGAAAACTTGTCCATATTCTGCTTTCTTTTGCGGAGGCATGATTTCCTGATACAAATCAGATAGCAAGTCCAATTTTTTAGCAGAGCGAAAGTCAATCTTTTGTAGCTCATTATGAAGGTCATCTAACGCAGGCTTTAGCATGCCTAAAGCCGAATCACTCTTTACCCATCTGAAAAAATCTTCCTCTACAAAACGGTCAACCCTATGTTCTGCTGCTTTGAAGAAATCGCCAGTCACCGCTCGTTGCGGAAAGTCACTAGCAGAACGCTCTGATGCTGTAGCAAGCGCTGAGGCAGCGAGCATTCTTGCCAAAATGACCAAGTAGACATGGTCTAGGTAACTGTCTTCATCAGGGGTCATTGTTTCATCGAAGCAATTTGCTAGGTATTTCGACCACAGTTCGAGTCCCAATTGAGCCTCGGGTAAGGTACGATGAAGATCCCATGACTCCTTCAATTTGGGCTTAAAGATAGAATAACTTCTAGAACTTAGCCCAAAAAGATCAGACAATAACTTGCCAGTTGCAACTAGAGCTACATCTTCAAAGACGATCCGACGCACGGTCCTTACAAAGGAGTCGGCATCGCTGACTGTAAAATTATATTCAACAGGGGGACTCAAAGTGACATCTGTTGGTTTTATCTTTCCTTTTTTGACTGAAGGACTAATAGAGACATCGTATTGCCTCCAATTCAGGACGTCAGTGCTAATACATTTCGAAATAGCATTCAGTCCTTCCTTGTTGGCAAGGCCTGAAATATACCGACGTAACTCATCTTCTGCCTCCTTCTGCTGCACTGGTGAGAGTAAATCCATTTTGTATTCAATCAAGAGGCCTCCCTTTCGCGTGTCAATTCTTCCAATCGTTGGCTTCTTGCCCTTTCTTGAGACTGTTTTGATTGGTTCTTCGGCACCTAATGCGTAAGTGGATATTTGCCACCAATAATCTGGAAACAAAAACGATAAGTATGAGATGAAGAGCTCCCTTCGTTTTGCTTCTTTTGTTTGAGGCGAACTCGTTAGTTTTGTAATTATCTCAGCAGCTGCCTCTGTTGGTATCATAGAAATACAATCCTTTTCTGGAGTGACCGGCTGGAAGAGTTGCACAGCGGCCAGAATCTCATTGTTTCTCCCCCGAAGGGTAGATTGAGGCAGCAAATAAACAATTCCCTCATGCCAGACTCTTTGACCCGCCGGAATGTCTTAAATTGAGACATTCCCGTTCCCTTACATCTTGTCATACCGCAAGATGAAAGGCCATGTTATAAAATGTAGATAGCACTTTTGGGAGAGGGGGAGGGATTTACAGCTTTGCTCCTGCCTAGAGTTTCTTACTGCCTAGTTCGAATTATTGCTTTAATTTGGAAACCGACGATACTATCAGGTAATGGCAGATTCTTACCGATAAAGTGATATTGTTAAAACTATCACCTCGTTGTAAAAAAATGGATGAGCTTCACGATAGCAGATTCGATGCTAGCGCTTACTATATTTTGACGCCTCTATACTTTTTAATCTCCAAAATCTTCTTTCTCACTTGAAAAACGAACCCCATTTACCAGCCGCTTTTCGGATCGACTCTTCGGCTTTCTTCACTTGGTCTTGAGTTAACTGTGCATTCTCTGTAGGAACAGGTTTACTAGGGTTATGTTCTTCGCAGTAGAATTTACCCTCTGCTTGAAAGGTGTGTTCTTTGCAAAATGCTCCACCACATATTTCACAAATGGCATATGTTTGCTTCTTTACCAATTGAGTGTCGCCTATTGAGAAGTGTCTTGGACAGTAAGCTATTGTATCTACCAGCATAGTCTTTGATGCTGCAAGGGCCTTTCTCATGAACGTAACTTGGCCATATTCAATATCCAAGTCCCACTTGGGAACATAGATTAGAGATGATTTCTTGATGATAACTTCGCTAGGTTTAGCCATCAGCAATATCTTCTTGGTCTCTTCGCCATGTCTGGTTCTGACCTCGTATGATTCTTCCTTTCGGGTATCATCGATTATTTGCTGTACTGCGGTTTTTTGTGCAGTTTCCGCCTTTACAGTGGGCTTTAGTTGACTTGCTGCGTATTCGGAGGTTTGAGTTACCTTATACCTAGGTTCAGGCTTCATAGCTATTAGATCTTCGACTATTTGTTTCTCTTCCTTCATTGCAAGTTTTTCGTCTGATTTTTTGAACAATCCTCCAACTAGACTTGAAACCAAGTTCTCTTTGGGATTAATTATTTCCCCATCTATCGCGTCAATGACGTAAACGCCCTGAGCCTGGAGCCTGTGCTTGCCCCGGGCAGAGTCGTACCTGATGATATCGACTTTCCAGTCTATTCTGTAATATGGGTGTAGTACGAGTCGGGCTTGAATCTTGGCTAACTCCGGGTTTGACAATTCCAGTTTACTGATTTCTTCAAAGGTCATGTTGACGGGCAATGAAAGTTCAAGTAACGTTTGTTGACCAGAACCTAACCTTCCAAGAGTCATCGAGAAGAATCTTTCCTTTAGTTCATCTCCGTCCCACAAGTTGATGTTTTTGCTTAGCGCGAATTTTTCAGACTCTGAAGAAAAACTGGTATTAGTGACGAAAAGTGCATCTTTTATTCTTAGAGATGAAACCTTGCTATGAAAATCCCTAAGCTCCTTTATCCCAACGCTTCTTGAAGGATCATAGTTCTTGCATTCGATAGCACGGACTCTGCTGCCTTTAATGGCATAAACATCAATTTCGTGCTTGATATTGTCCCTATCAGCTAACCTTTGCCTCCTCTGTGTAGAGTAGCCCATGCTCTGATGAATCTTTTCAGTCATATCTTCGAGATTTACGCCAAGCTTGTAGATCGACATTGGCTTTTCTTCATCAATCGTTTCTTCACCCTCTGTCGCAGTTATAGACAGGGCTTCAGCCTGCGGTCCTGTCTGTTCAACCGCATTCCCTGATGGCTTGGGTGAAGGCGGGTCTTGGCTAGCTGATGACAATTTTGAAAAGTTGAATCCGCAATTAGCACAAAATTTTGCAGATTCGAGCTGAAGCTGTGAACCACATTCTGGGCAGAACTTCATTGCATGCTCTAAAATGTGTATTGTTGCGTAACTGACCTGCCTGTCAAGGAGGTCTGACCAAGCTGCATTTAGCTTGGTCTTTTGACATCGCCTCCCGTACATGGTCAACTGGCGCTCCTACAACGAATCCCTGGTCAGGCGTGGAGAAGTTATGCTTGACTTTGATGTAATCGACGGCTGGCATGACGAGCTGGAAAAAATGAATGAAGGCAAGGAAGGCGCGTTATTCAGGTACCCTCATTCCTTTGTCCAGCTGCTGGGGTACATGCGTGCGCGCCTATTTCCACCTGCCGTACAGACAGACTAAAGAAGGCGTGGTCAGGGCGCATGCCAAATCGTCAGTACCGTCAATCCCAGACTACAGCACCCTTTGCAGACGCATCAACAGTCTGGACATCAGGGTTGATGAAAAGGTGGTGGGTAACGACGACATAATAGTCATCGCACTTGACAGTACAGGTATCAAGGTAGCCAACCGGGGAGAATGGATGCGGCACAAGTGGCATGTACGCAGGGGCTACCTGAAGATACATGTGGCAGTTGACATCAGGAAAAAGAAGGTCGTCTCAATGGAAGTGACAAGCGAGGAGGTGCATGACGGCAAGGTGCTGAAAAAGCTGGTCAAAGGAGCATCTGAAAACAACGATGTCAGCCGTGTACTTGCAGACGGTGCGTACGACAGCAAGGAGAACTTCAGGTGCCTGGATGATATGGGTATCGAACCTGCCATCAAGGTGAAGAAGAATTCATCTGGCAAATCGCACGGCTGTTATCCAAGGAAGTTAGTGGTTTTACAACAGCTGTCTGATTTTGATAGATGGAAAGCTAGCGTCAGCTATGGACACCGGTGGATGGCTGAAACCGTGTTCTCCGCCATGAAGAAGAGGATGTTTGGCGAATATGTGACGGCAAGGAAATATCAGAACATGGTAAAGGAGATGTTCTTGAAGGCGTCGCTGTACAACATGTTTGCAAGTATGAAATTGTAGCCAACAGTCGACTAGACATGCAGGGGTTAGTCAGTTATGCAACAGAGCACTAAAATGAGCTTATTTATAGAGTTTGTCTCTATAGGAGTCGTTTCGAAAGCGCAATCGTGTTACAATGCCTCCAGCTACGAGAATCGAATGTCTCTGATGCTGTCTCTGGTGTCCTACAGCCAGACTTCTGATCCCTCCTTTCAGCCAAGGTCTTGTCACATTATCGTCGCTTCCAAGCGTGCGACGAGCCGAAAATGATCTCGCACACGCCACAGCAATCCTTTTAACACAAATTTTTGTTATTCACGCATAATTGAGGACTTACGACACTGAACTTCTGAAGATGAAGAAGCTGTTTGCCGTGAGCGAGAAACAGTTGGCAGAATTCCTCTTTTATGTTCCGATTAGCAACAAAAACCTTGGAGTAGAATCTCCCGTAATATACAACATAATGATGTCATTAGGTCCGCAAATTGAGCCGCTAATGGCGAAGATTATCGAACTGATAGATCCAAAGAAATTGCCTCAGAACTTCTCAGACTATTATGACCATCTTAACAGGGATGGCGTTTTAAAGATGCAGAGCGTAATTACTCGAGAAGCTGCCATGAATTTGAGTCCCTTTAATGACCGCAACCCAATTTGGTGGCAGGCTTACAATAATCACATAAAGCATCAGCTTCCAGCAGGCATGGAAAAGGCAACGCTCGATAACTTGCTTAAAATGCATTCATCGGTTTTCATATTGCACTGCATTGCCAATGCAGCACTAAGATTAGAAGACAAGAACCGGATCAGACTTTTGAATGCTTCCATGTGGAGGGAACTTAATTGGCATGAAATTAAGATCATGACTTCAACACAAGATCTCAGGTTATGGTCTGGTAGGACTTCAGAAGAATATGACTTGGAGCTTATGCATGATCACACAGATATGCAATCAGAAATTGTCGACAACTTTACTGTGTTGTCGCGCGATTTTCTCTCAATAAGAAAGGACTGAATCAGTCCAGCTAGAATTCCCTATTGCCTGTGGTATTAGCTATTGTCCTCTATTAGATTTCAATCATATTATGGACCCATTGTACGTTCAGATGAGTCAGAGATGCAACACCATCACACTAGATTTTAGTTTCTTAACACAATTCCTACCCTGATGGATCTTGGATAATACAGTCACGCTGCCTCTCCGTACAGAAGTTCGAATTAGTCATGAACCCGGCTACCCCATCGTTACCTTTCTTGCCTGCAAATAATGAACTACTAGCACTAGAAGTCAATGTAAACGTATTTGTACGAGACTTTATTTTCTAGTCGGAATTACCAGTGGCTTTGAGCATGCGTGGCTGATACATCTTACGTAGGCCGCATCGCGGTCATAGTATATCGAACCCTGGCAGCCGCCACACTGAAACATATTGTGCAAGCCGCGGACAGCCCCGTAAAATGTGCGTATCTCTGATATAGAGATATTCATGGCATCGGGATTGTCGTGCGACAATAGATTGCCTAATCTGGCAGATATTTCTATGTCTGAATATTTCTGAAGCACGTCCGCCTTCCATTTGCAATCCTTAATCAGCTTCTCTACCCTCATTTTTGATGAGTTGAACAGGTCCGCAACTGTGTATCTGCCGTCGCTACGAAAAGCAACCTCTGCCTTTACATTTTCGCATATCTCTTTTAGCAGCCATTCAAGGTACTGTCTGATCTCGTTCGCAGCGCCAGTCTTGTCGCCTGTTTTCAGCCTGTCTTCAATTCTTTCCTGTCTTGGCTTATAGGGTATTATTTTCAAGCCACCGTCCAAGTCCCATTCCACAATGCTGATGTTCTTGAAGCTGGACTGGATTTTAAGCCGAGCTTGCTCTGCAATTAGCTGCTCGTTCCATATGTTGTCATGCGTCGTAATGATAAGCTGCTTGTCCACAAAATTCTGGTATATAAGCTGGCACAAAGCTGTTCTGTGGCGCGCATCAATTGTTGTGACTATGTCGTCTAGCACAACTAGCGTGCATGCAGAGTTGAATTTCTTGACAAATGCAAGAAAGATGCATATTCCCAGCGAGTCCAAGTGGCCTTCGCTTTGGAACGCCCTAGGGTCTGCGAGCTTGTCATAGGAGCTGACCTTTATTTCTGTACTGGCCCTCTTTGAAAGATCCACGACCAGCTTGATATTGCCATGTTGCTCGCCTGGATGCAGAAAAGAATAGAATTTTTCAATGTCCGCCTGTATGGCATTATGTATCTCTTGGATCTTCAGCTTCTTGGTCTCGGAGTAGGTGGTAAACAGTTTTGCTGCCAACCTTGCGTGTTTCTGCAGCTCCAGCAATTCAAGATCGATGTGCTCGATCTCTGCAAACCTTGCCTTGGCCTGTTCGATGATACTAACTATCGTCGTCATCTCCTTCTCTTGTTCGGTGGGCTCGGTCGCTTCAAGCATAGCGCCTGCTTTGGCAGATATCGATGCCACTGACTTTTCGATCGCCTCCTTTGCACTTAGGAATGTGTTTGTGATTGTTGCAGAGTGAAGATTCTCTTTTGCATTGGTCATTTCTTTCATAAGCTGCTCTAGCACAGAGCTAGCTTTGGATAAGTTCTCGAATTCGTCTACAAAGTCTGCTCCCCTGTTTGCTGCTCCGAGCTGGGAGAGTAGCCTACCTATTGAGAGCGAGAGCCCCTCAATCTTATCAACGGCATATACAAGATCCTTTCTGATCCCTGACGCCTCCTGCGTGAGAGATTCCAAGACTGAAAGTCTTTTGTCAATACTGCTTAGGAGCTCAGACTGGTCTATGCCCTGTCCGCAAAGCGGGCACATGTTTTGGTTGACATCGGCCGCGGATCTGGCTATGGCTTTTTTGCCTTCCTCAAGCAGTCGCATAGAAGATAGCCTGTCTTCCGCGTTCTTTTGTATGAAGCCGTTGATTCGAGCCTCGAGCTGGGCGAGCTTAGCCTCAAGCACCTCTTCCACCCTTACACCTTGCGAGGCACCGATGATTGCCCGCATCGTCACAGAGAGCTGAAGGTTTGAAGTCTGCCTGACCTGAGCCAGGAGGTTTGCTTCGTACTCTGGGGACTTCTCGAAGGATTGCAGCGGTGGCCGCCCTTTCTGTGCCAGCTTCTTTTAGTTCGACCAGCACGCCATCCTTGTCGGATATCGTTGTTGCACAGGAAAGCGCCTGAGAGATGGCCGACAGGGCTGCGGTTCGGGCCTCGCCTTTGGACTTGAGTTGGCCCGCAAAGGCGTCTGCTGCCCTCATAAATGCAGACTCTGTTATGTCAAGAGACTCGGTGCCAAGTATTTTGCCAACGGCCCTATAACGGTCCGAGGGTTTGCTATAGATAAACTCGACAACTTGCGACCTGCGCAGCACAAATGTTCCTCTCTGGGCTATGTCGAAGTAATTCTGAAGATGAGGCGGTACAGCCGGCGCTGCGGAAAAGGTCCTTGTGAGCGTGCTGGGTGTCACGCCCTTGTCGACAAATTTGACGGACACTCTGACATCTTTTGGCTTGAGCTTTGCATGAGTGCCATGCCCCTTAACAGAAAGCTCCTGCGACCCTTCTAAATGAGATATGCTGCCTGTGAAAAAGAACTCAAGTGCGTCAACTATCGAGCTCTTGCCTGTCCCATTCTCACCATAAACCAGAATGCTTTTTTCTTCAAGGTCAAGCTCCAACTCCTTGATTCCGCGCAAGGCGCGTATGCTGATAGATTCAATTTTTGTCAATTGTTGTGGTACCCTTTATCAAATCTATCACTTTCAGCTCTGTCACCTGCTCTCCTGACTCTAGCAGTGCCTTTAGCTGCTGCATCATATCAAGTGGTATTTCTCCGGCTTCTGTGAGTCTGCGAAGAAACTCGTCATGAATTTCTCTGGCTATTTGGGCACCACTCATGCCAACTACGAGATTTGATAGATTTATTTTAACTTTATTCTGTGAGCTGTAGCTTTTTCTATCAATCACATTACTTTCGGGCGATTGACAGTTCAATAAGCTGGACAAGGGTATTTGACGCTGCCAGCGCAGAAATAAGCGCATATTCAACATTCGCCCTTACGGGCTTCATCTGGAAGCTCAGGTTGCTTTTCCGCGTCTTGGTCTGCTTGGTAGTTGTATGAATTCCTTTGCTGACTATGTCATGAAGCTTCTGGAATATCACCCATATGTCTTCGATGATTTCCTGTGCGGCTTCGGCGGCCCCGTTGGGGTCCACGTCCCGTATAATTCCAGTGTCAACATATAGCTCCTTTGCAAGATCTTTCTTACTTTGGAACGTCAATATGCTATCGAGAGGCGTTCTTATGTGCGCCATTACTGCTCTGAGGTCATCAGAGGTGCCTGCATTTCTCAATGAAGCGACAGCAGTTTTCAAGTTAGATGTCAATAGTTGAAGGTCCTGTTTCAGAGCAGATATGCCCGGAGGGAGATTCGGTGTGGTGCCCATGAGCCGTGGCATGTCGAGCGCCAGTTCAGCAATGAACCTGTCACCTATACCGGCAGGCACTACCATTTTGTCGACAAATTCCCTAGGAGATATTTTTGGTTCGTTGTGGGATGTCGTGTTTTCTGCACTAAACGCGATGATATTTGGGAATATATCATATCCAGGCAATTTCTTTACGGTCCCCAATGCGGCGTAACCTTGTATTATCCAATTAACGCATACGTCTTCTCCGGGCCGCCACGACGCCAAGTGTTCGACATCACGAGGCTCTATAGTCCGACTGAAAGAGAAGTACCCGCCGACATACATTCTTGTTTCGTCAGGCTGGAGCTGAAGCTCAACCTTCTTGCCAGTACTCCCAAGCTTTAACATCAAATCACAGCGATTAGCCGCCACGACGAACACTTCGTCGACCCTGCTGACAAGCTCCTCTGCAATATTGCCATCGCCCGGATTTGTCCCCCGAGCCCACAGATATGCGCCATCTGTCATCTTCAGCTTGAGACGAAGTATGATCTTGTCATCAGACGGTATTTCGCCCTTCGACTTCTCTGTGCTAAGTGTAACATAGCTTAAGGACTCATTTCGATTATGATCAAACTTCATGTAAAATGACGGGTTGTTTACAGGCATCAAACCACGCTTTGTTCCATACAGCCATTTTGGTTCAGACGTGATCTCGATTTAAGGTTTTGTAGCCTTACATGTTTGATTTTGCGGGGCAGATTAGCATCCACCTTAAGACAATATGTACAATCCGGCTGTTTCAAAGACTATATTCGCTGGTGCTATACCCACTGATATTATGGCCTCACAGCAAGCCAGCCTTGAAATCTTTCGAGGAAAAGAGGGAAGAAACAACTACAGAGTTCTGAAAAACCTTCTTGGCGGACCAAAAACCGCTTACGACATTCACAAGTCAGCCCACGAAGAAATGGAATACTCGACGAGCAATAGGAGATTGAGAGACCTTACAACGGCCGGCTATTTATCCCAGATAAACATGCCTAACAAGACGGGGAGAAAGAGAATTCACTATGCGTTTACCATGAAGGGAGCCATTGCTGCATTATCCTTTGCCAATGATGAGTTGGACGACAGGACATGGGTTCTGCTGATTAGGAACAATGCAGGGGCAAATCCCATGTTTGGCTTGTTTGACAAGGCCCTAGGATTCGATCTGAGCATTGCAGACATCAAGCGCGTCTTCGTCGCTCCGCTTCTTGAAGGGATGAGAAACGGCTTCCTGAACCTTGCAGCAGACGAGGACATTCTAGCAGTGAATTGTGGTATACTCCTTGTAAAGGGGTTAGAGGTGGGAGTCAGCTCGATTGAAAAGGAGAAGAGGCGTAAGGTCGTTGAGGCTCTATACGGCTACTGCCAGAAGCTTCCATTTGAGAGATATTTTGGCACCATGACCACGGTAATGTTAGGAATAATCACACACAGCTACCTATCTACAAGCAGGGTCTTTACCAGACTCTTTGCTAGAGATGAAAACGGGGACATAAGGTACACCTTCAGGCCGCTTTCAGATAGACAGGCTGACAAACTCTTTCATTCCTAAGCAGCTATTACAGCGAGGTGGCATGGAAATCTATTCAGGCATTCAGGGAAATGGCTTCACTCCTATATGCAGTATATGACGAATACGGGGAGAGATAGGATAGGCGGAAGATCAAATCAAATCATAAATAATTCCACTGCGTCTATCCTGCCAATCCGTCTGAGGGAGCGGTCGTGGCCTGCCGTGTCATTGATGGGTCAGGTGCGATCCGCAACTTGGGCCACGAAATCGAACCAAAAATGACGCCTTCCGATGGATCTGTTTACTAGAATCGACTAATTGCAAAAAGTTTGAAAATCGACAGTTAGTCGTATACTCGTAAACCTCATATCGGAATAGGCTCAAAATGCAGCTTTTACAAGCATGTTTATATTTTCACAGAGCCATTCTAGGGCATGGTCAACGGGTCAAAAAGCAGGGTTCCGATACTAAAAAGTAGCGGGCCCGGTGGGCTTCGATCCCACGACTTCCGGCTCTCTTCAATAGAATTTAGAAGGCAGGCGCTCTATCCATGCTGAGCTACGAGCCCGCTCAGGAAACTGTCTTGCTGACAGACAGTTTGCATGGGCAGCAGAAAGGCGACCCGATCCTTTATAAAATGTTTATTGGATATGGCTCTTCCGGGCAGACAGCCAATTGTTGACTGCACCTATTCGTTATCCCAATTTCCACATACAAGAGATGTTAATTATTCAATCATGAATGCAAAATCTGTACTAATGTTGCATGATTAATGTAAATTCCATACCAAGAAACTATAATAGCCAGTCGACGAAATTTTACTGGTGTTATCAAGTGAAATTTGATGGCTGAAAATAACAACAAGGACTTACAGGGTTTTACCCAGGAACAGATGAACAAGATGTTTAGCTTTTGGACCGATGTCATGAAGCTGCCGACGATCGGACCGATGTACGCTTTTTCAAAGGATGTCAGCTCGTATGCCAACGACTTTGTCACTTTAGGCAGGGTGATGGCCGAGCTCAAGACAAACATGGACAGCTACTGGTCGCTCTTGAGCACCACATTCACAAGGGCGATGAAGGAAACGATGGAGCGGGCCCCAAAACAGCTGATCTCAAAGGACGATTTTGAAAATTACAGGCGCGCGGCGATAGAGGCGTTTGAAGACGCGTTCACCGACCTCTTTGCGTCGCCGGAATTCTCTTCAGTCTATGGCAAGCTGTTCAGCAGCCAGCTGGACGTGTCAAGGGCGATCCAGGGCATTGCAGAAAAGAATTCCAAGACGCTCAACCTGCCTACAAGGAGCGAAGTCGACGAGATCCTGAAGGACATTGCCGAGCTAAAAAGGAGCGTCCGAGATTTGAAAAGGAGTTTGGAGATAAGGAATGGCCAAGCAAGAGCTACGACCTGATCAAAAACCAGAGGTCCAGCCGCCTGCTGCTGCAGCGGAGAAGGCGAAAGAAGCAAAAAAGAAAGAGCCGACGGTCCTCGAAGAATTCGAGGAAGCGTACCGCAAGCTCGAAAAGGCAAAGAACATCCTTCACACTGCCGGCAACATTGAAGTTGGCCAGACTCCCCATGAGATTCTTGCAGAGACAAGGACCTACAGGCTGCTGCACTACCAGCAGATGGTCAGCAAGACTGCCAAGACGCCTATACTTGTCGTTTATGCGCTGATCAACAAGTCTTATGTCCTTGACCTCCAGCCTGACAAGAGCTGGATCAGGAGCCTGCTGAGCCAAGGCTTTGATGTCTACCTGATCGACTGGAAGGCTCCAACTGCTGTGGACAAGTACGTGACATTCGACGACTATGTCAACTGCTACATTGATGACTGCGTCAATATTGTGCTGAAAAAGACCAAGGCAGACAAGCTGACGCTGCATGGCTACTGCATGGGCGCGACCATGTCGACGATGTATACGACTTTGCACCAAGAAAAGGTGAGGAACCTTGCAGTCATTGCCCCTGTCGTGGACACCGAGAAGGACACGACGGTCATTGGCAACCTTGCAAAGAACATAGACGTGGACAAGATGGTAAGCGTCATCGGAAACCTGCCTGTCGAGCAGTTGTACGCGTGCTACTCTGCCCTCAAGCCATTCAAGCAAGGCGTCAACAAATATTTCAACTTGGTCCAGAACATCGACAACGATCAATTTGTTGGCAACTTTTTGCGGCTCGAAAAGTGGCTATACGACACGCCTCCGATAGCGGGCGAAACATTTAGGCAGTGGATAGCCGACATTTACCAAAAGAACCTGTTCGTAAAGAACGAGCTAAAGCTAGGCAACGAGCTGATCGATCTGTCAAAGATCAAGGTCCCGCTGCTCAACATCGTGGCGGACGAGGACCACCTTGTGTCGCCTCAGTGCAGCGCGCCTCTCAACGACGTGGTGTCAAGCACAGACAAGCGCCTCATGAGGTTCCACACCGGTCACGTGGGGCTGATAGCGAGCCTCTACTCACAGAACAATGTGCTGCCAAAAGTGGGGCAGTGGCTCAAGGCAAGGTCGCAATAGCAAATAAAAAAGAGTACTCTGGATTTTATTTATAATTCCTTGGCTCATTATGAATCATGAGTAACAACAAACTCTGGTTTGGTTGTCCAAAGTGCTTCCTTGCCTTTTACAGCAAAAATGAATATGAGCATCATTACAAAAGCGAGCACCCCAAGAGCGAGCTCAGGGATGCCGAGCTGGCAGAGTCAAAGGGATAGCCTACAACTACCTTTTAATATCCTATTTTCATTTTCCTAGGGCATGGCCCTATTTGGAATATTCGCAACTCATAGCCCAGAGTCATGTCCGCTCAACAACAAGCAGAGCAGGGACACGTTTGTGCAAATAGACGAAAAACTCAAGGCGGCAACTGCAAAGCACAATATCACAAACATAGTCGGCTTTTACATGTCAGTCCTTGAGCACCAATGGGTGATCATTGTGGAGGCGAACAACGCACACGACATAGAGACCATGTGCATCGAAGCCGGCATCTCTGCCTTCAACACCGTCAAGATAGTGCCGCTCAACAACTTTGATGTTGTGATGAAGAGGATCAAAGGCAGTTGAGCTGAACCATACCGTAACTGTCGGTAGAGCACATAAGATCCAGTTGAAAAGAAGATGCCCCATTGTTTTTTATCATAGTTATAAGAAAGAAGGATGGTGAAGAGCCCATACGCCAGCATCCACTAGCTATCTGACAGGAATAGCATATAATAATGAGAAACAAGCCCTACTTACCCTTTTGCAGGCTTTCGGGCCTGAATGAACAACGCAATTGCTTGCGATTGCATATGCTTGCTATTGGTCCTATTAAAGGAAAGTATGTCAATTTTGCTCACAAAAAGGTGAAAAAAGCTACCGAACACAATGCAGCAGCTTGCAGAAAATCAAACGCAGTTACAACAGCATCTGAAACTATGGTTTAAATTAGATGTTCAGCGTCAGTTAGGTTTGCCTAACGGTTTTGCAAATGAGGAGAATCAGGGTCGGGATCGATGTTGGCGGCACATTCACCAAGGCCGTCGCGATAGACATGGTGCAGGGCAAGATAATAGGCAAGGTCACCGTTCCAACCACCCACTCTTCAAGCGAGGGTGTGTCGACCGGCATCGTTCAGGCGCTCAAGTCGCTGATGGAAAAGCATTCGATCCAGAACTCTGAGATCGAGCTGATATCGCACAGCACCACCCAGGCGGTCAACGCGCTGCTTGAAGGCGACACTGCCAAGGTTGGGATCATTGGCATGGGAGTTGGGCTTGAAAAATCTAATGTTATCAAGCGCACGAACGTCAAGGACGTCGAGCTTGCGCCAAACAAGTATCTGCACACGTGCTACCGATTCCTTGACACATCTAAATATCTTGATGACAAAGAAGTAGAGCAGGCAATAGGCGAGCTCAAAGAGGAAGGCGCAGAGGTCATAGTCGTCAGCGAGGCTTATGGCGTAGACGACCCAAGCAACGAAAAATTTGTGATGGAAAAATCGGACATACCCGCAACAGCCGGCCACGAGCTGACCGGCATCTATGGCCTTGAAATAAGGACGCTCACTGCAGCTATCAACGCTGGCATCCTGCCCAAGGCAACCAGCACGGCAAGGTTCGTCGAGTCTGCCGTGCGCAACGAAAAGATCGCCGCTCCGGTCCTGATTATGAAAGGCGACGGAGGTGTGACTGACATGGGCACTTTCCAGAGCAAGCCCATCATCACAGTACTGTCGGGGCCGGCGGCAAGCGTGGCAGGAGCCCTTTTGCATCTGCGGGTGATCGACGGCGTCTTTATCGAGGTTGGAGGCACCTCTACCAACGTCTGCGTGATAAAGGACGGAAGGCCGGAGGTCCGCTACGTCACGATAATGCAGCATCCAACGTGCATACGGTCGCTTGATGTCAGGGTCGCAGGGGTCGCAGGCGGGTCTCTTGTCAGGTGGTCGGGCAGAAAGATAACAGATGTTGGTCCCCGGTCCGCGCACATAGCCGGCCTACCCTATTCCTGCTTTGCCGCGCCTGAAGAGCTTGAGGGCGGCCAGATAATCACGTTCAAGCCAAAGGATGGTGACCCGATAGACTATGTAGCGATAGAGTCCGCCGGCGGCAAGCGCTTTGCTATTACAAACACGTGCGCCGCCAACGCCCTTGGGCTTGTACCCGAAGGCGATTATGCAAGGGCGAACCAGGCTTCTGCCAAGATGGCGCTTTCAATCCTTGCAAACAGGCTTGGCACGACGATGGAGCAGGCCGCCACGATGGTTCTGGACATTTCTGCCAAAAAGGTGCTTGAAATAGTCGAGCCCATGATAAAGGAGTACAAGCTTAAAAAAGAGAGAATAGTGTTCATCGGGGGCGGGGGCGGCGCATCGGTGCTCGTGCCTCATATTGCGAGAAAACTGCAGCTGCAGTGGAAGATAGCCGAGCACGCCGAAGTCATCTCGTCCATCGGGGTTGCGGCAGCAATGATACACGAAGAGGCAGAGAAGACAATCAACAACCCCAAGCCCGAAGACATCTCCACTCTGGCAGAGCAGGTGAAAAAGGCGGCGCTTGACCGCGGCGCGCTGCCCGAGTCGATAACCATCCAGTCAGAGTATGTCAGCGAGCGGTCGCTTTTGCGTGTGACTGCGATGGGCAATGTTTCGCTTGATATAGGCACTGCAAACGCGCAGGAGATAAACGAAGAGGAGGCCCACGTGCTTGCGTGCGAGCTCTTTGGCATAAACGAGGGCGTGCAGCGCATCTTTGATATGAAGAACTACCACATCTTTGCGTGCGAGCTGAGCAAGAAAAAGCTGTTCTTGAAATCCAAGAAGCAGCCAGTGCTCGTGCTTGACAAGTACGGCAGGGTCAGGCTTTCCGTAGACAATGCGGCCATCTTTAACGGCTCGCCTGAGCAGGTCGCAGAGGAGATTGAAAAACTCTTGAAGCAGCACTCTGCCAGCGGAAACGACCTTGCGCCGCAGGTGCACATCCTCGATGGTGTAAAGCTGATGGACTTTTCAAGCCTCACAGCGCCAGAGCACGTTTCAAAGGCAGTCCGCGACGAACTGAAAAAGTCCGCCACCAGAGATGTTGCCGCAATAGTAAGGCTTGGCTAGCATATGAAGAAGAACAGGCAGAAGATTGTTTTCAAGTGCACTGGCGACGCGGTGGCAAGGTGTGCGTCTGTGATCAAGAGTGGTGGAGTGGTAGTGTTCCCAACAGATACCATCTACGGCATCGGCTGCGACCCTTACAACGACCGTGCAGTCAAGCGGATATTTGCGATAAAAGGCAGGGATGAAAAAAAGCCGCTCCCGGTTCTTGCACACAGCATGTCAGATGCAGAGAAAATAGTGTCGCTTGGCAAGGCCGGCAGAACCCTTGCAAAAAAATACTGGCCCGGCGCCCTTACAATAGTTGCCCCGATTACTGACAGCAGGATATCTCGTAGAGTCACCGCAGGAAGTGGCAGTCTTGCCGTGCGCGTCCCGGCAAACAAATGCGTCCTGTCGCTCCTTGAGCAATGTAAGTACCTTGTGGGCACGAGCGCAAACCCATCTGGCGGCAGGCCGCTAAAGAGCGCGCAGGAAGTACTCGAATCGCCACTTCATGGCTATGATGCACTGATGGACGGAGGCCCGGTTGAAAGGGGAATCGAATCCACCATAGTCGACGTTACGGGCAGCAGTCCTAAGATCCTGCGCGAGGGAGCGATAAGGTCAAGTGAGGTCCTGGAGGCCCTTGGCGAACTTTAACCTCATAGTCTCTACATCCCGGTTCAGTGAGGAAGAGGCGCAGGACGAAATTCTGGATCTGCTTGACATGTTTGGCGACCCGGATGCAGAGTCTGAGATCACAGAAATCAAAGGACTCTTGCTTGCGCAGACTGCGCTCGATCCATTTGAAGTCATTGAAAAACTAAAAGAATTGATAGCTTCAGAGCCGTGGGAGGTGCGCTACATCCTGCGTGTTCTTCCGGTGGAGCGAGTCGTTCCCACTGAGCTTGACGCGATCAGGCAGGCGGCAAGAGATCTGGCAGTATCCAAGATAGGCAATAATGAAAGTTTCAGGATAACCGTCGAAAAGAGGCACAGTGCGCTAGAATCGATAGAGGTGATAAAGGCGATCGCAGGCGAGATCGAAAGCAAGGTGGATCTTGAAAACCCCAGCTGGATCGTCCTTGTCGAGATAATCGGAGGCGAGGCAGGCCTGTCGGTGCTCAGGCCCGAACAGATTTTCAGCTCTGTTATCGAAAAGCGCAAGTGACAAGGTTAAGATACAAGCTTGCCGACAGTTAGTTATAACGTATATGAGTGCAGACAACAACAGGCTTGAAGAGCTTGCAAAGCACAAGTACATCAACCTAGAGACGTATAGGAAGAATGGGCAGCCAGTCAGCACGCCGGTATGGTTCATGATCGATAACGGCTTGGTTTATGTCGTAACTTCTGCAGATACTGGCAAGGCAAAGCGTTTGCGCAATAATCCTGCTGTCCGGATAATGCCAAGCGGCTTTAGGGGAGAGCCCAAAGGCGAATGGATCGAGGGCAAGGCAAGATTTGCAGAAGGTGCCGAAGCCGAGCGCGCAATACAGCTGCGCAAGAAAAAGTACGGCCTGCAGGCAAGGTTAGCTGGCATGATAAGAGGAGCGTCCACAGTTATCGCGATCGAACTTGTTTAGTAATAGTTATTTTACAAGTATGGCTGCCCTTTCGAGAAGGTACTGCAGGAATTCATGATCGTCAAATTTTGCTTTCAGCTCGAGCATGCCAGTAAGCAGGTCCCTCTTTTGCCTGCTTGGCTCCAACACCGAGTCGTCAACCTCAAATCTGTTCTTTATGCTTTCAGAAAAGTGGCGAAGCTCTTCATTTTCCTGTGAAATAGCAATAAGGCAGCCTGCAGATCCATTTTTCAAACCTGCTTTTTTCATGGCGTCAGAGATCTGGTCCGTGCGCGCAAGCCTCAGCAGAAGCTCTGTTTCGCGCCTGTTTGCAAGCATCACTTTTCTTTTCTCGGCTTCAAGCGTTACCCTCAGCACTCCAAGCAGGTGATCAATGCCATAGACTGCGTCTGCGTTTACGGCCTGTATCGACACGCCAGGGTGTTCTGAGCGCAGCCTGTCCACGAGTTTCCCGGCATCCTCTGTGATCCTGCGGATTCCAATGATCGACACGCGGTGGTTGCTATCGATCATGTAGTAGTCCGTGCCGCCATGGACTACGGTAACAATGGTTACTGTGTCGCCGCTCTTTGCCACTGTGCCCTGCCCCTGCAGCGCTGCCGAATCGACGCCGTTCACCGCTACTATCAGGTTGTTTGGTTGCAAAAGGCGTGCGTCAGTTGAAATGCCTGTCAAAAACTGGAGAATTTCCGCGACAGACGCGCTCTGCCTGTCAAGGTCGACTGCGGGCTTGCCTACTGCCTTTTTGGCTCCCCCGAGCAGCCTTATAGTTATCATTCTTCCGCTTCTTCTTCTGACTCTTGCTCTTCTTCAGTTTCCCCGGCAGCGGCTGCCATCGAAGCCTTTGCCTGCGCCTCCTGCTTGCGCAAGTGAGCGGTGATGTATCCTGCCAGCTCGTTCCTCAGCACTTTAGACCTGACAACTGCCAGATCGTTGAGAGCCTTCTTATTAGCATCAAACTCTAGCCCAAACCTGTCTGGGTACTTTTGCAAGAGCTCCGTAGAGATACGCTTTATCCTATTCATCTAGAATGGAAGGCGATTTCAAGGATATTTTATCTTTGTTATGCACCACCTGAAAGGTAGGCTTTTGAGTTCTGCTCAAGCAGGCCAGCGGCTTCGTCGTAGGTCATGCCAAGGGTGCGGGCTGCGGACGCGACGACGCTCACGAGGAACCCGGTAGAGACAGCAGGTAGGTTCCCGAAGCACCGCGAGTATCTCACAGGGCCATCTGTCTCCACAAGGAACCGGTTCCTGTCCGTGTTTTTCAGGAGCACCTGCTTGTCCTCTAAATACACGAGCGCCGGGCCGTACGATACGTAAAGCCCCATGTCCATCGACTTTGCCAGTTGCTTCTTGCTGCCTGCAAACCAGTGCAAGAGCGCGCCCTTGATCCTGTAGGATGGCAGCATCTGCAATACATCATCAAGGGCCTTTCTAGAGTGGATCGACACCGGCTTTTTCGCTGATTCGGCAAGGGCGAGCATTGAGCCAAAGACCTGCTTTTGCCTGTCGTATGGAACATCATAAGTGCCGTCAAGCCCGATCTCGCCTACGCCGTCTATCGATTGAAGGTTGGAATCAAAGATCTCTTTGAACTTGTCCAGATCCTCCCTTGCCGCCGCTTCAGGGTGTATCCCTACGAACTGCCTGACGATGTCGTGGTGTGAATTGAAAAGGCGGAAGCTTCTGAACGCGGTTTCGCTGTCGACCGTAACAGAGCACGCTACTATCTTCATTGCCCGGAGGCTCGTTAATACGTGCTCTATGTAGCCTGAATATTCATTATCCGTGAGGTGTATGTGGGCATCGAACAGCAAGATGTATATACTTACTGTGGACACTGCAGGACAGAAAATAAACTTTTAACATGGTGTCTGGCAGGTAACACTGCATATGTCTTCTTCCGGTCCCGAGTTTGGCCTTGCCGCAATGTACCGTGTCATGAAAAAGTCCGGCGCAGAACGGGTAAGCGACGACGCCGCAGACGAGCTGAGAAAAGTGCTTGAAGAGGTTGCAGAGAGGATTGCAAAGCAGGCAGTCGACCTGTCGGTGCATGCAGGCAGAAAGACAATAAAACCAGAAGACATTAGGTTCGCAGCCAAAAATGTGATAAGGCTCTAGGAAAGGTCTATTTCGTGGATCTGCCGGTGCCCGTACATTCTGAAATGGTCCTCTACATCGGACTGGAAAAGAAACGTTGCACGGCACCTTTCACAGCAGTACAGCTTATCGAGTTTAGGCGTCTGGCCCATTTAAGTGTCCAATATCGGACAATACAATGTTATAAACACGATGTATTGCAATGGTAGAAAATTCTTAGCTAGCGCGACCGGTACTTTGCGTAAAGCCACCCGCCGCCGACCACAATTATGATCAGTATTATTATCGCTGCGATAACTGGCGCCAAGAGCTGGATCAAAAAGCCAGCTATTGCAAAGAACACGACGAGCACGATCACGGCTATGAGTATGGCCGCTATTGCGCCAAGTACCATACGCATACTTTGGTCGCGTGCAGTAATTCTAGACTTTAGCAGATACTTCTAGTAGATGCACTATTCCTGCTTTGTCTTTCTTACATGCGAAAAGCTTGTTTCAATGCCTGTGTTTCCAGTGTGAGGGTCGGACGCTATCTCTTGCACGTTTACATCGTCGGCGCTCCCTTCTTCTTCCTCCTTGCCCATCTCCCTGCCAAGGCCTTGGTTTGGCATCTTGTGTGGATTATTGTTGACCAGGCCAGATAATGTAGATTATCGCTTATAACTGAAAGAATCGCCCTGCCAGAAAAATGGCTCTAGCACTGAAACTGTTGGCAGGGCGTATGTATGGTCAGACGTTTTTACCCTTGGGTCTTTACGACCCAATCGAATTAGCAAGTGGCAAGGATAAAAGGCTCGTTGATCAATCGTCCACTGGTAGTAGCAGTAGTAGCTGTTAAGTAGTATGTTGTCCATATAATAGTCCCTGTGTGGGAAAAGTTGCAGGTATACGCAGGTTTCGGCTTGCGCACCGGCCACTAACCTGCACAGGGATTTCTATATTCGAATGTCACTAAAGCCAGATATCTCACGGCTGCTAATGATCATAGGGAGCAGATCAGCCTCGGAGGATACAGTCCACCATGCTACGCGAATCGACTAACCTATGGCCATTGTGTGTATAATACAACCCTCATGCACACCGTGGCTAGAGGTGACCTGCTCCTTCATTTTAGAGCTTCTGCAAAAGTGGCATCAGGCTACAGAAATCGCCGCGGCCTGTGCAGGTCGTAGAACGCGGAATTGATCTGCTTGAGCAGCTTTGCTTTTGATTTGTTGGCCTTCTTGTTGTCTCCATAGTCCTTTGCCTGCAGCAATACCCGCAGCCTTTCCAGCTCAACCACATCCAGGGTTTTCAATCCTTTGTCAGAGACAACCCCAAGCAGTCTTTTGAGCTCCATTTCATCATCGTCGCTGTCTTCGTCGTGGCTCAAGCTTCTTACAAATCGCCTTTTTGTGCTTATTAAAATTGTGGACACGATCTCATGACACACCAGCGCAAGCGCCTGCATATATTATTGTTCATAATGGATCATGATAAAACTGACTGGCAAGTCAGTTATATTTATTAGATACTGGGTCGTCTACTTTTACTGTCCTTGAACTCGGGCTTGTTGCTTGCTGCATTGCTCGTAGCCACTGCAGGCGGGATCCTGCAGATAGGCGGCGCGAGCTGGGACGTCACGTCGCACATCCTGAGGTAGCCAGAGACGTTCTTCACTCCCTCTCACACCATGCTTTATACAGGCGTCGGCCTGACAACAATTGCAGCAGCAATTGGCGTGTTTGTCTCCCTGAAAAACAGGCAGGAGATCCAGACCAAGTCGTTTTACACTGCTTTCAAGTTATTGATAATAGGCGCGGCCATTCAGCTCGTTTCAGGGCCGGGCGACTTTATGTGGCATTCGGTGTTTGGCGTCGATGGCCTAATGAGCCCACTCCACTTGGCGCTTGCCACAGGCATTTTGGTCAACGCCGTCGCTGTCGTAGTAGGGCTTGCAAGGATATTGCCGCACATGCAGTCGTCGGAGTAGAGCCAGATACTTGTCCGAACTGCGCTAGTTCCGGCGTTTGCAGTCCTCTGGTTTTCAGTCATCTGGTACATCTATGTTCGTGCTTCCGCTCTCAAATGGCGAGAACTTTAGGTTCAACCCTGACCCGGCGGCAGCGGTGGTAATCGCCACCACAGCTCTCCCATTCATGAGCGCATTGATATTCCTCGTTTCAGCCAGAGCGGTAGGCAAGCAGGGCGCGGCAAGCACGGCGGCTGGAGTTGTGATCGGCATGAACGTGCTTGCAAACATTGTCCCGGCGTACCAATTTCTAGGGGCGTTACTTCCTTGGCAGCTGCTCGCAGTCATTCCAGCCATTGTTGGCGCTGATATCGCGATTCACAGGACAGGGCCACGAGCCGGCATGATAGTCGCAGGGGCCTTGATCGGCGTTACATTCCATATCTTTAACTTTCCAATGCTCCCGATGGCGTTTGCAGAGCTGCTGGGCCAGCCCAATGAAACCATTGGTGACATTTTGCCAAGCATATACGCCACCCTTTCGCAGGTCACAGCCGTGACAGCAGCCCCAAGCGTGCTTGCCGGCATCGTTGGCGCGATCATGGGCTCAAAGAAGATAGAAGTGCCGCAGGTCAATGTGGCGATATCAAGATAAGTTTATGAAATAAAGCGCCGGGAGAGGGACTCGAACCCTCGAGTCCCGAAGGACATCAGCTAGCGCGTCCACCCTGCACCTGTGTGATCTCGAGGCTGACCCCTTTTAGGGTCTACCATGACTTACCTAGCTTGGGTACCCCGGCGCTCTACTTTGTGAACAGATAATGCAATTTATGCCTTTATCAGCTGCGCGAGCAACTTGTATAAAAGAACTAATCATTCTTGGACTGGAAGCGCGCATGTTTGAAATTGCATCATTTTTTCACGGGAAGCACGCCTGTAAACATTCCCAAATTGTAGCATTTTTCATGCGTAAAATGCTACATGCTGCATCATTTTTTCTCCACACGTACATGCTCCACTAGAAACGCACACACATACACATACGCAATACTCAAAAATTATATAATCATGCCGGCGCAATAACACCCGTGCTGGCTACAACAGGGACACCATCCATAGAAGCGATAAGAAAATTATCAATGGCAGACATTGCGATTGCAGCGGGGCTTGCAGACGAACTGCGCGACAGGCTCCGCGAACATGTGCACATTGACCCGTACTGCCTGCCAGACCCGTTTGGCGACAAGGACGACTGCACCTACTTTGTGGTGCTTGACAGGGAGAATCTGAACAGGGTGGTGGCGATGTTTGCCAACAAGAAAGAGAATAATCTTCCGCAGCTGCCGTGGTCCAGCATCCTTGGCGAGCGGCTTGCCAAGGTGTCGATCTCAAAGGAAGATGCGTTTGCGCTCAAGCACGAGCTGATGCCAAAGGAGACGAACAACTTTTATCCGTACAGGCGCAACGGCAGGATAGCAGGCTATGCCATGTTTGCGTTTCAGATCTGCGGGCAGCGCTAGTTATTAGTTAGTCGCGCAGTTCAATGACAGATATCTTTTGGAACTGCTTTATCATCTGCTCAAGCGACTTTTTCACTTCGCTTTCGCTGTCGCTTGAAATGCGGAGCACTTCTAAAAACAAGTCATCAAACGTGATGCCGTTGCACATGTTCCAGAGCGACACGGCGGTATCGTTCACCCGGTAGGCCTCACCCCTGTCGTTTATCAAGAGTGGTGTGCCGTCTTGGTCGTTGCCAACCGAGCCCCTCCGAAGAATTATCTTGTCGCTGCTGCTCTCTTTCTTTAATAACATGTCGTCGTCATCATCTTCATTATTAAGCTGCCCCTCCTATGCACCAGCCGGTTATTATCCATATCTGTAAATTGCTATAACATAATTTAGTAGAACGTTGACGCGCCCACCAATGTTAAAATAAAAGCCGCGGGTAGAATTATTTTTGCTAGTGTTCAAAAAGCGGGAGAAGGTGCAGAGGCACGTCATCATCACAAGGCAGGCGGCAGACGGCATAATTACATGGTCCAAGACGCACCACCCAAACGAGGCGATACTCATCCTGCAGGGCCGGAATACAAGGGACGCAGTGATTGTTGACGGGCTTGTGATCCCGCCCTTTGCTCAAAGCGGCCCGTTTTTCTCAGGGTTTTCGGTGCATGACCTGCCATATACGATACCCAACGTCGGCACGGCGCACTCGCACCCTGGCGGCTCGAACAGACCGTCGCTTGAGGACCTCAACCACTTTTCCGGCTATGTGTCCATAATCATCAGCCACCCTTATGAAGACGAGAATATAGGGGCATACGACAGAAGCGGCAACAGCTTGGAAATCAAGATCGTCGATTCAGTATGATCTCATTTCCGGCGGCCAAAATCCAGCTCGATTCCTCGCTTTGCATCGTAGCTAAAGACAAACGACTCGTCAGGCATTATCGGAAAGCTGGACATGACGGTTGCAGAGCATAGCGGGCACTTGTCGACGACCTTGGTCTTGTCAAGATACGTAGCGCACCAGTAGCATGTCTCGCACAACATGAAGATTGATGGCAAGACGGAGGATTTTAGCAATACGCGTATTGTTATTGTGTAGTAGTTAATTACATTTTATGGTGCTGAAGTTGGAAAACTTAATAAAAGAACAATCCCAATAAGCATTGTTTGAACTGGATAGGTCAACAGATGGCGTGGATTATGGTATCACTTGCCATAAGCCTGGTTCTAACTTACTTTCTCGGCTGGTACGGCATCATCCCGGCAATTGGGATTTTCTTGTTTATTTCCTATTACATGCGCAAGCGCGCGATGGCCCGCATGGGAATGGGCGGAGGTGGCGGATTTGGAGGCATGCTGGGCGGAGGTGGCGGGGGAGGAGTCAACTACGTCTGCATCGCCTGCGGCCACAGGTTCAAGGGCGGGGCATGCCCCCGCTGCGGAAGCAAGATGCGCAGGGTAGATTTCTAGGCACATGACGCTTGAAGAGCTGCGCCAGAAGGCGTTCTTTCAGAACACCATAGATGTATGGATAATGTACTGCGCAGAGCGCAACCGGAACTGGTATGACATCGACGCCTATCGGCGCTTTATAAGTCATCTCAATGCAAAGGGCGTCAAAATGCAAAAGTTCCCCCTCTGCATCAAAGAGTCTGGAGGTATGTACGAGCGGGGCAAGGACAAGGCACAGTTCCTCGACCAGCTCTCAAAGATACCGTCGGACGATGCGGCAGCTTATACGCTCAAGCTGAGCGGCGACGTGATAGCCGCCATACGGTCATTTTCCAACTAGAGTCTAGAAAGTTTCAGCTCATGGGCATCACAATTTAGCAGGAACATCTAAAACCCAAATGTGGCAGCCACAACGTAGTGGTGTCTGCAGAAGAAGATGAGCTGCCAGTTGGCGTGCATGGAGAGCGCGTTAGCGAGCCAGTAGCAGAGAAACTGAGCAAGCAGGAGCCTCTCTTTGATAGCATTGTCGGCTATGACGATGTGAAAAGGCTCTTCCAGATGTCGCTGTCCTCCGACAAGCCAGTCCACATCCTGCTGGTTGGGCCGCCAGCGTCTGCCAAGACCCTGTTCATGCTTGAATGCATGAAGCTAGAGCGCTCTTATTTCACCCTTGGAAGCCACAGCACAAAATCAGGCATGATCGATTACCTATTTGAAAAGAGACCGCGCTACCTCATCGTCGACGAAATAGAGCATATGCCTATGAAGGATCAGACCGCGCTCCTAAGTCTCATGGAGACTGGAATCGTTTCGGAAACAAAGTTCCAAAAGACGCGCAACACGCAGCTGAAGACGTGGGTATTTGCTACAAGCAACGGCACTGACAGGATGCTGACCCCACTTTTGTCAAGGTTCGTGGTGCTCCGCTTCAAGCAGTACTCCTTTGGCTCGTTTCAAAAAGTATGCATGCACATCCTTGGCCGCGAAGGAGTCGCACCAGATATAGCTATCGCCATAGCTGAAGCGGTGTGGATGAGGTTAAAGTCAAAAGATATACGGGACTGCATCAAGATTGGGCGGCTGGCAAAGACAAAGCAGGACGTCGAGTGGATAGCCCAGACGCTCAAGACCTACAAGCAATAATAATAAGCAAGAGTTAAAAGTTTTTGTGGTGCCACCTATAGCGTGGGCCTAGACCTCAAGCCTCTCGTCACGCCCGCCTCGCTAAAGCTGCCAGAGCTTACAGGCAAGGTGGTTGCAATTGACGCCTACAATACGATATACCAGTTCCTCAGCATTATCAGGGGGCCGACTGGCGAGCCACTGGCAAACAGCAAGGGCGAGATAACCAGCCACCTGAGCGGCCTTTTCTACCGGAATGCCAACCTGCTGGGCGACAACATCAAGCTAGTCTATGTTTTTGACGGCAAGGCAAACGAGCTCAAGATGGCAGAGATACAGAGGAGGAGCCAGCTAAAGAAAGAGGCGACTGAAAAGTACCAGCTGGCTGTAGAAGAGGGCAGGATTGAAGATGCGCGCAAGTACGGCATCCGCACTGCCGTTCTGACCGACAAGATGGTCGAGGAGTCGAAAAAGCTGCTCTCTTACCTTGGCATTCCCTACATACAGGCACCGTCCGACGGCGAAGCGGCTGCCGCATATCTGACAAGGCGCGAACTTGCTTTTGCAGCCGCAAGTCAGGATTATGATTCGATACTATTTGGAGCGAAAAAGCTAGTGCGCAATCTGGCAATAAGCGGCAAGCGCAAGGTGCCAAACCGCAATGTCTACATCGATGTCGAGCCGGAGATATTCGAGCATGATAAAGTGTTGCAAGAGATAGGGCTTACGCACGAACAGCTGATAGATGTCGGCATACTGATTGGCACCGATTTCAACCCCGGTGGTTTTCCGGGCATCGGGCCCAAGACAGCACTCAAGCTGATAAAGGAGAATGGTAAGCTTGAGAATGTTGAAAAGATCAAGCACCTGCTTCCCAAGATGCCATACCAGGAAATACGTGACATCTTTCTCAAGCCAGAGGTCCCAAAAGTAGACAGGATAGACTTTGGCGAGGTCAACCGCGAGAAGGTGCTCGACTTTCTCTGTGTAGATAAGAGCTTCTCAGCAGACAGAGTAAGCAGCACACTGGATAAACTGCAAAAGTCGATAGCAAACCGCAGTCAGTCCCTTGAGCAGTGGTTCGGCTAGTAGCAGCATATTCGATGCTTTTATATACAAATCCTAAGGCTAATGGGCATATATTGGTAAATCCACGAGCTTGGCTTGCTGAATCGATAGCTACTTTTGCACTTGTGTTCTTTGGCCCTCTTTCGGTGACAATGGCGGCGGTGTTGTTTGGCACAGGGTTGTCGCTCGAAGGCATCATCATGATCTCGCTTGGCCACGGCGCAGCCATCGGCATCATGATCTATACTTTTGGCCACATCTCTGGCGCGCACATCAATCCTGCTGTCACGATAGCAATGATGGTAACGAGGAATATCAATATCAAGGACGGCGCGGCATACATTGGCTTTCAGATTATTGGCGCAATAGCCGCGGCGGTTGCCCACATGGCAATCTTGCCCGAAGCCGGTAAACAGGTGAACTTTGGTACTCAGGGCGGCCCAAGCGAGCTTCTCAATTTCAGCGCGGCTTCTGGCGTCGGAGTAGAGATAATCCTCACGTTCTTCTTGGTCACTACGATATTCATGGCGGCAGTCCATAGAAAGGCCACTGCAGGTATGGCAGGCATCGCAATCGGTGGCATGATATTCCTGCTCCACCTTGTTGGCGTGCCGCTTACAGGCGCTAGCATGAACCCAGCCAGGACCCTCGGTCCGGCAATCGTTTCAGGCTACTGGGACTTTCACTGGATATACTGGGTCGGCCCAATAGTCGGCGCGATAATCGCTGGCCTGATAATGCAGTACGTCTACGTCAAAAAGGCAGAAAAAGAAGAAAAGAAGACGGCAGCCTAGCCGAGCGCTCGGGAATGTTTTTGTGTATGCGGGCGCTCGCCGGGGAACTTTCTCCTCATGTGCCCTGACGGCCTGCCGTAGAGCAGTTCCAAGAACCACGACTCGTGCTCGATCTCTTCCTTTAGGATATCCTTTGCAATGTCATAGGTCGCCGGATCTTTGCCTATTGTAAGGTTGCACATCTTATTCCAGTTCACAATCGCACCCTGCTCTGCAATCAAGCACTTCTTCAAGATCTCTTTTAGGTTTGTGGAAGGCGTCGGCAGCTGCAAAAACGTGCAGCCAGACATCCGGACAAACTCTATCGCGTCGTTTGGCAGGCTGCCGCCAAGCTCGTGGATCCTCTGTATGCACGATTCAAAGTGGCTCAGGTCCTCCAGGCGCGCATCTTCAATGACTCCCTTGGCCCCCTCGCCTTCAAGGCCGGTGCAATGTGTGCGCAGATTGGTAAAATAATAGTATGCTGTAAATTCCACCGACGCGTTGTATATCAACCCATTTAGTATTTCGTCAACGTTAGCACCATTCTGCTTTAGAACGTTCACTCCTACAACATTCGGCTTTTCTTCTGTCATAATGTTCTATGCGTTTCTTACTGCGCTAATAACTTTTCTCAGAGGTCGAGAAGGAATTTTACCGTGGCTTTTCCCTTTTCCTGCCGGATCTCCATCTCGTGGTATGTTACTGCCTTGATCTCCACCTTGTAGTGGTGCCGGTCAAGGTTCAGTTTTTCACCCTTTGCAATGCCTGTTAGCGAATAGCCATCGCCATTATCATCATGCTGCCGGATCTTGACTGAAAACTCGGACATCACGATGCCATCGGCTACAAGCAGGAGCAGGACCTTGTCCAGCCAGTCAAAAAGGAGCGAGTAGAGATCATGTCCTTGCGCGGTAATCTTGAGATCCTCATTTGGCATGACAGTCTTTAGGTCGACCATAGTATCGTTGAGGCCCTTTGCTGCATTTTCAAAGGCTTCCTCTAGCGTTTCGCCGTATGCTTCAATGACGGCGTCTGTCATGTGGTCAAGAAAACAGTAGCCGCCTGCCAATGCTTGCTCTAAGCCAGCAGACTGTTATTATACGTTCATCGCAAAATCTAAATGCTAACGCACTGCTGGCTACTGGTGTGGTCAAGCTAGAGCTTCCCCGTGGCATGAGGGATCTGGAAGCAGACGAGTTTGCCAACATCAGTTATGTCCGGGACAAGTTCTTTGAAACTGCGCGGCTGTTCAATTTCCAGCTTGCAGAGCCGTCGCCCCTTGAAATGCTTGCAACGCTAGAAGCTAAAAGTGGCGCCGCGATTTCAAACGAAATTTACGCTTTCAAGGACAAGGGAGGCAGGGACGTTGCCCTGCGCTTTGACCTCACTATTGGTCTGACGCGCTATGTTGCCTCAAGGCGCGACCTAAAGATGCCGGTCAAGATGGCGGCTTTTGCCGGCGTATGGCGGTATGACGAGCCGCAGGCCGGGCGCTACCGCTACTTCCACCAGTGGGATGTTGAAGTGTATGGTCCCTTCAGCCAAGAATCGGACGCTGAAGTGATTGAGTTTGTATCCATATTTTTCAAAAGGCTGGGCCTAAAGGTTGTGATAGAGGTGAACGACAGGCAACTGATCGAGCAGTACATCAAGACAAAACTTAGAATCACAAACGAAGAGGCCATGCTTGAAATGTTCCGCGCGGTGGACAAGGTGCCAAAAAAGGGCGCACAGGCAGTCTTGCAAGAATACAAGGACAGGATAGAACCTGCCAAGCTGCAAGCGCTGATAGAGCTTTCCAAAGTAAAGGGCACTGCCGACGAGGTGGCAGGCAAGGCAGAAGATGTCAGAGGGCTTGAAAGTTGGCAGAAATTTGCCGGCTTGATGGACTCGCTCAAGACAAGGAAGGTCGAAGAGGCGCGTGTCAACCTTGGCATCGTCCGCGGCCTGGATTATTATTCTGGCGTGGTCTTTGAAGCGTTTGACCCGTCGTCCGATTCTGGCGCGCTCGTCGGCGGCGGCAGGTACGATAGACTCACCGAGGTGTTTGGCAGAAAAGACATTGGCGCAACTGGCGTCGCAGGAGGAGTGGAGCGGATAGTTATGGCGCTCCAGAGGCACAGTATACTAAAGCAGCAGGCAAAGGCGCTTGTATACGTGGTGTACGCTTCAGACGATGTCCGAAATAAAGCTGTAGAGATTGCCTCAGCATTGCGATCGGCCGACATTACTACCGACTATGACATACTTGGCAGGGCCCTTAGAAAGCAGCTGGACGATGCATCGATGAAAGGCGCCGCGCTTGCAATCATTGTCGCGTCAAATGAAATCGCGGCCGGCCAAGTTATCGTCAGGTCAATGAGAGATGGAACAGAAAACAAGTACCCGGCAAGCAACCTTGCAGAGATGCTTCACAAAATGCTCAGAGCCGGATCATAGCAGCGCTCTTCATCTTGACTATGCCACTTGGCTTTTTTTCATAGACTACTCTGACAACAAGGTCTGGCGGGTCATAGCTAATGTACAAGTCGCCAGTGCCCAGCATCTGCATGTCATAGTTGATCTCTATTCTGTCCTGTTGTATGCCGTTTTCTGCAAGCCTCTTTTTCGCCCTGTCTACAAGCTCTTGATCGGACGTGTTGGGAGCCAGAAAGATCCTTGAAGCGCTTGCAAGGTACGGCGACAGGTCGACCATCAGGGTTGTCGCCAAGCCAAAAGGCTATTAACTTTTGCCCGGGTCTGTGATCCCGACAACTTTGAACCGATACTGGTACCCAAAATTGTCCCGGTACATTCTAGCATAGCTTTCAGCCGCGTCGTGCGTTGCAAAGGTCTGCCGCACGCCATCTATCGAAACCTGTTCCCCGTACAGGTCTATGATTTCGATGGCATAAGACTTTGGCAGTTTTTTGGCCTGCTTTAGCAGAAGGAAGACGCTTATTGCAAAAAAGAGTGCTGCAGCCATAAATACTACGGCGAACTCAAAGCCTCGAGTAAACGCCATGAAAGGAGCGATCAGGTTTTCGTTTAGCCATGAATATGTGAGCCCAAAAGACTGGGCGAATATGGCTAAAACACCCTCTAGTAACATCTACGTTTTAATGCAGGTTGCAACAAAGATAAGCCTTTTGGTGTCCTGTTTAATACAGATGTTCCACATCAGCATGACTGTGTAAAATCATCATGCAGCGTTATGAAAAGTTAAGCATGCGAATTGCAAGCAACAATACGTGAAAGATATTTATGAGAATGATTCGCCCTTCCCAAGTGAAAGGGGTGCTCTAATAATTGGCTGACGTGATCTCTCATGATGTTTTGATAATAGGTTCCGGTCTTGCCGGCCTCCGCGCGGCAATCTCTGCGGCTGCTATCGACAAGAAGCTCAGCATTGCGGTCATTTCCAAGGTTCAGGTCATGCGATCCCACTCGGTGTCTGCAGAAGGTGGGACGGCGGCGGTTCTCTATGAGGAAGAGGGCGATAACCAAGAGTCTCACATCTACGATACAATCAAGGGGAGCGACTTTCTTGCAGACCAAGACGTCGCAGAGCGCCTCGTGCAGAACATGCCCTATGAGATCTACCAGATGGACCACTGGGGCATGCCGTGGTCAAGGCGCAAGGACGGAAGGATTGCCCAGCGTAAGTTCGGCGGGTACTCGTTCCCGCGTGCCACTTTTGCTCAGGATAAGGTAGGGTTCTACCTGATGCAGACCCTCTACGATACGTGCCAGAAGTATGACAACATCCACTTTTACAACGAGTGGTTCTGCACCTCGATACTGCATGAGAACAACACGTTCCAAGGCATCACTGCAATTGAGTTGAAGACAGGCAACTTTACAGTATTCAAGGCGCCGGCAGGAATAATATGTACCGGAGGGGCTGGCAGGATCTATAGCTTTTCCACATACGCGTATTCATCCACGCCAGACGGGTTGGACATGGCGTATCGCGCCGGCCTTGCGCTCAAGGACATGGAATTTGTGCAGTTCCACCCGACAGGCATACTACCCTCAGGCATACTCATAACAGAGGGTGCAAGGGGTGAAGGCGGTTACTTGATAAACAGCAATGGCGAGCGCTTTATGCAGAAATACGCGCCCGGCAAGCTCGAGCTTGCGCCGAGAGACGTGGTATCCCGCTCCATGATAAAAGAGATTCAAGAAGGCAGAGGGTTCAAGCATGAAACAGGCGTTGATTGCCTAAAGCTTGACCTGACGCACCTTGGAGCAGAGCGCATAAAGGAGGTGCTTGCAGGCATCCGCGAAATCGGTATCAAATTCTCCGGAATCGACATCATCGACGAGCCCATAGAAGTGAGGCCAGTGTGCCACTACATGATGGGAGGCATTCATGCCAACGTTGACGGCGCGACAGAGATGGTGGGCCTCTGGGCGGCCGGCGAAGCCGCGTGCAACAGCACTCATGGCGCAAACAGGCTTGGTGCCAATTCTACATCAGAGTGCATAGTATGGGGAAGGATTACCGGCGAGCTGGCTGCAAAGCACGCTCAAGAACGCAAGGCGGGTTCTGTGCAGGAGCAGCAGGTGCTTGATGAGGAAAAGCGCATCTACGACGGGATCTTTCGCGGCAGGGGCGACGTGAACCCCTACGAGGTGAGGAAACAGCTGACCGATACGATGGACGCCAAGGCATACGTTTTCAGGAATGAGCAGGGACTGACAGAAGCCTTGAAGAAGACAAGGGAGCTCAAGGCCGCAATGTGGAAGCATGTTGACGATAAGGCCAAGGAATACAACACCAACTTTGTAAACGTGATGGAGATAGACTCGATGCTTAGGACTGCCGAAGTGGTGCTTGTAGGAGCACTCAACAGGCGCGAGTCAAGGGGCGCGCACGCCAGGACAGACTACCCCTACCGTGACGACGCCAACTTTTTGAAGCATACGCTAGCATACTTTACCGGCAACGGCGGACCCAAGATGACTTGGTATCCGGTGACATTTACGCGCTATGCGCCAGTGGAGAGGAAGTACTGATGGAAGTAGCTGATCGCAACAACCGCGAAGGGATGAAGGGATGGCTTAATCCTGGCCGCTACGGATGGGAGCGGGTGTCCTACTGGCTGCAAAGACTGACAGGCGTCGGGCTTCTTGCGTATTTTGTAGCTCACATCTACGAGACAAGCTCGCTTACACATGGTCCGGACGCGTGGGCTGCAATGCTCGAGCTGACGCAGACCCCGATGGGCCACTTGATATTGATACTGGTAATTGGCATGAGCACTTTTCACTCTGCCAACGGCATCAGACTCATATTCACGCACGGTGGCAAAGGGCTTGGCAAACCTGGCAGGCCGGACTATCCATATGACGCGGTTTCACTCAATTACAGGCAGAAATCGGGCATCTGGATAGCGCTGATACTTGCGGCTGTAGCAATGCTATATGGCGCTTCGGTGCTCTTTGGAGGCGAATAGAAGATGTCAATGCTTCGTGAAAGCCAGATAATGAAGATACACTACATTACAGGCATCGCCGCGCTTTTTGTAGTAGCAGTACACATCATGATGCGCCTGATAATGCCGTATAATATGAGCCTCGAGTACGAGAACGTGATAGCCAACTACCATAACTTGCCGTATGCCATATTGCTCGAGTCAATATTGGTGCTGATTGCCATCCACGGCTTTAACGGGCTTCGCATAATCCTGCTTGAACTGCGCCAGAGCAAGTCGTGGGAGGATGGCGTGACAATACTGACGATAGCTGCAATGATGGCCGTGATAGCGTATGGGACGCGCACTATCATTGTCGCAAATGGGCTGGGGTTTGAATAAAATGACTGAACAGGTAATAGAAAAAATAGAAAAGATGGAGAAAAAACATGAAAAGAAGGAGAAAGAGATTATCAGGAGCTCGGTTGTCCTCAAGGTATATAGGGCGAACCGGCGCGCCGGCGAATCCGCGCACTATGACAGCATTGAGGTGCCGGTGCAGCGATGGACAACAGTCCTTGATGCGCTGCTGTACGCCAAGGCATACAAGGATCCAAGCATCGGCATACGCTATTCGTGTAGGATGGCATCCTGCGGCTCGTGCGGCATGAAGATAAACGGGATCCCGCGGCTTGCCTGTTACACCAAGGTGTCAGAGCTGGAAGGCTCCACTATAACGGTCGAGCCGCTTGCCAACTTTCCACATATACGTGATCTGGTCACAGACTTTTCCCAATTCTTTGCCCACCACCGCAGCGTGCAGCCATACATACAAAACGATCAGGCAGATATCAAGGACATAAAAAAGCTGTCAGAGTTCATGCAGAGCCCAGAAGATCTGGACAAGTTCCTGCAGTTTTCATATTGTATCAAATGCGGCCTGTGCTATTCTGCGTGCCCAACAGTTGCGACTGACACAAAGTTCCCCGGGCCCCAAGCGCTTTCACAAGCCTATCGCTATTTCATAGACAACAGAGACACTGGAAGCAAGCAGAGGATGAACATCGTTGACGACAGGCACGGCATATGGCGGTGCCACTTTGCCGGCTCGTGCAGCTCGGTCTGCCCCAAGGGCGTCGACCCGGCGCTTGGCATCCAGCTGTTGAGAGGGCATCTGCTGGGATTCTCAAACAACGAAAAGAAAATAGCGGATCTGCAGGAAAGGCTGAAAAAAGACTAGGTCGTCGTTGACGACGGCTTGTTGCTCTCTGCCGGCTTGGCAGGGTACTTGCTCTCGTTGACCTGCTTGTTTATCGCGTCAGCCATAAAGTGGTTGCTGACGTTGACCTTGACCTCATTTATTCCGGGCAGCTTGTAGATATTGTCCCGGACGTCCTGGGCTATCTTGAATCCAAAGACTGCAGGACAGAAGGGGCTTGTCAGGTGCAGGTCCACATTAACCTTGCCTGAATTGATGTCGACCTTGTCCACCAGCTCTAGCTCCATTATGGAGACTCCGATTTCAGGGTCGACTATCTTAGTCAGCTCGTCAAAGATCTTCCTGCGAGTCTGCTGCAGCTGCTCTTCCTGACTCATATACGATGTAGAGTTGCTGCGGATACCATATTTAACCATTGCAGAAACATGTGCGCGTATATATGCGCGTTTCCAATGGAGCATGTGGAAATTAGAATCAGTTCTTTTATACTAGCGGTTTTGATGCATGCCAGTCTTTTTACCAAAAAACACACGGTCATTTTGAACCGAACTATCGCGGTAATCTTTCTCCGCAACTCTCTGTCGATAGGCGCGACAGGACGATCAATTATAATAAATAGCAATGTAAATGCAGGACTTTTGTGAGCAACAAGGTCTACGTGACAAGGAAGATTCTAGATCCGGCCCTGCCCATGCTCTCGAAGGAATGCCAAGTAACCCTGAACAAAAAGCCCAGCCCTCCAAGCAGGGCAGAGATATTGAAAAACGTCGCCGGCAAGGACGGCATCCTCTGCATGCTCTCTGACAGGATTGACTCGCAGGTGATGGATGCTGCCGGGCCGAGCCTGAAGGTCGTCAGCTCGTACAGCACAGGCTTTGAGCACATTGACATCAGAGAAGCGACGGCAAGGGGAATTTATGTCACCTACACGGCAAACATTCTGGCCGAGGCGACGGCAGACCTGACGTTTGCGCTCATCCTTGCCTGCGCACGCAACATTGTCAAGGCAGACAGGTATGTCAGGGAAAACAAATGGAAGGTGGGATGGTCCCCGGACCTGATGCTCGGCTACAACGTGCACGGAGCCACCCTTGGCATAATCGGCCTTGGCAGGATAGGAGCCGCAGTGGCGCGGAGGGCGAAAGGATTCAACATGAAAATACTCTATCATAATCGCAGCAGGAACCAGCAGCTAGGGTCGGAGCTTGGTGCCAGATATGTAGATCTTGACGATCTGCTGGCCCAGAGTGACTTTGTGTCGATACACACCAGTCTGAATAGTACGAGCCGCCACCTGATAGACAGTAGTAAGCTCTCGCTGATGAAAAAGACTGCATTTCTTGTAAACACGGCTCGAGGGCAGGTGGTGAAAGAAGCCGACCTTGTCAGAGCGCTAAAGGGCAGCCGGATCGCCGGCGCGGCCCTTGACGTGTTTGAAAATGAGCCCCTGTCGAGAACAAGCCCACTCTTGAAGATGAAAAATGTGGTGCTGCTGCCTCACATCGGGAGCGCGACGTACCAGACCCGCTCCAAGATGGCAGAAGTGGCAGCCAGGAACCTGTTGGACGTTCTGGCTGGAAAAGAGCCTGATCCCAGATTCTTGGTCAACCCGGAAGTAAAGAGCGTGCGGCCGCTATGACGATCTCTTGTTTGTCCTCAGGTGCCACTGGCCCGTCTCATCTATCCACGCCTTGCAGTCCAGCTTTTTTCTATCTCGGCCAGCAGTTCTTCAGTCATCAGGTCCTTTGCCAGAGAAATCTTTGTAGTCTTTAGTTTTTCAAGAAACTCGGGGGTTTCGTCCTCTATTATCACAACTACTTCTTTGACTCCCACTCTTTTTTCTTCCTATTGTATTCCGCGCGGCTGTAAACTCGTCTTGCGGGATGGCCCATTACGACGGTGTCTGGCGGGACATCCCTTGTGACGACCGCGGCCATTGCGACGACGCTGTTCTTGCCGACCCGGACGCCGGGCTTGAATACAGACCTCCCGCCTATTATCGCGCCGTCCTCTACCACAACTCCGACCATCTTGGGGCTCATCGGGTACGGGTCGTTTGTAAACGCTGCCGCCGGCCCAATGAACACGTTCTTGCCAATCACCGTGAGTGGAGGGATATAGACTGACCCCTCGATTCTGGTGTTGTCACCTATCTTGACCTTGTAGTCGACGTGTGTCAGCGAACCTATCATGACATTGTCGCCTATCTCCGCTTCGCTTCCAACATACGCAAAATGCCATATCTTGACGTTCTTGCCTATCTTGGCATTCTTGGCGACATAGTTTGTCACGCCGGGTGGAGCAGTATAGTTATTGTTGTTGCTCATTGATTCACAGATGCCATGGATTTCCTTGCTTTATAACTTTGTCAGGGATCTTGCTCTGCCATTTCTTCAGGAAGTCGAGGTCCCTGTTCTTGTCCTTCTCCCGCAGTTCGTCAGGCAGCATGACGGGTATCTCGTCGATTATCGGGTAGTAGCGGCTGCATTTTGTGCAAAAGAGCACGCCCTCCTTGACGGTCTGGCCTTCCGAGACAATCTCGAACAATTCCAGCGGGTAGTGCTTGTCTATGGGACATGCTAGTATGTCGAGCATTGATTTCTTCATTTTAGATCTAGATATACAGGCGAGCCAGTATTACTTGACAATATCGCCGCTTCGGCCACCCTTGTCACGTTGGTCGCGTCGGCTGCCGTCACCACTATCTTGGCCTTGCCTTCTATTGCGGCTACGAAATTCTGCAACTCTAGCGTAAGCGGCTCTTGGAACTGCCTGCGGGGCGTTATTGTCGCCTCGGCATGGTCTATCCTGATCTCCTGTGTTAAAAAGTCGCCCGTGATTATGCCGTCTGTGCATACGGCGCTAAAAGTTCTGACCTTCTTTGGAGTGAGCCAGTTGGACGCAATGATGGCGACCTTGTGCCCATCAAACCCGAGCATGATCGTCGCAAAGTCTTCAAATGCATGAAAGCGCTTGCCGGCGCGGGCAAAGACGACGTTTGGCCGGCTGCCAAAAAGGAACATCGCCGCGTCGATGTCATGTACTGACGTGTCGTATATCACGCCCACGTCCTTGATGTGCAGCGGCATCCTGTTTTCTCTATGAAATTCGATCATCATCGGGTCGCCGTACATGCCACCCTCTATGAGCTTGCGAGCGTCGCTTACAGCAGGGTTGAACCGCTCGACGTAGCCTGACGTCAGGACGACCTTTTTCTTTTCTGCCATCTGCATCATCTCTTCGCATTCCTTGGACGAAAACGACATCGGCTTTTCAACAAATGTATTGATGTTGTGCTCCATCATTTTCTTTGCAATGGCGGCATGGGTCTTTGTCGGAGTGCACACGAGACAGCCGTCGAGCCGCTCCTTGCTAAGCATCTCGTCTATAGACGAATACGCCTGCGCGCCGTGCTTGCCGGCTATCTCTTTTGCCCTAGCTGCGTCAAGGTCGCAGATCGCGGCAAGGCAGCCAAGATCTTTTAACACCCTTGCATGATTCTTGCCCCACCCGCCAACTCCAATGACTGCTATTTTTGTTGTGTCTGCCATACAGGGGTCAACCAGTTCATGTATTCCTTGGCACCGGCAGAAACTATCTTTTCATACATTTCGCGAATTCCCTTTGTAACCGGGCCTTCCTTCCCGTTGTTGCCCACTACATGGCCGTCGACGCTGCTCACCGAGACGATTTCTGCCGCAGTGCCGGTAAGGAATATCTCGTCCGCCATGTACAGCTCTGTCCGTGAGATAGGGCGCTCTGTGACTTCGTATCCAAGGTCCTTTGCTATCTTGATCGCGCTTTCACGTGTAATGCCCTCAAGCGCAGAATCGGCAAGATGCGGCGTGTAGATCTTGCCGCGTCTTACAAGGAATATGTTCTCGCCTGAAGCCTCACTCACGTTGCCTGACAGGTCAAGCAGGATCGATTCGTCGTAGCCGTTGCGCTTGCTTTCCTGCGTGGCCATGATTGAATTGAGGTAGTTGCCTGCTGCCTTGGCAAGCGGCGGGGTCGTGCTGTCGTTGATGCGCCTCCACGAAGAGACGCATACTTTGATGCCTTCGCCCTTGAAATACTTTGCAAATGGAAAAGTGATAATGACAGTGTGGGTTGGCGAGCTCTTGGTCACGTTCAGGTCTATGCCATGCAGACCCACGAACGTCAGCGGGCGAATGTAGCACGACTCTTTCATCTTGTTCTTTTGCAAGAGCTCGACTGTGGCGCTTGCAAGCTCTTTAGCAGAGTAGTTGAGCGAGATCGAGTAGACGCCGGCTGACCTGTGGAGCCTCTCCATGTGATCCTGCAGCCTGAAAATGTAGAGGTTGTTCTTGGCCGCATACCCGCGGATACCTTCAAAGACAGCGGTCCCATAGTGGAGAGCGTGCGTAAATACGGGCACTTTTGCGTCTTCCCATTTGACAAACTTGCCGTCGAACCATACAAACTCGCCGCCCTTCTCTTTCATATATATACGAATGCAGAATCCCTCTCTGGCTTATAAAAATCTTGAACTAATCTTTGGTTAACCAATAGCAAGTCACACTGTACTCAAGTGCAGATGTTTAGCGACTGCACCCAATTGGGAAGATTTAAGGATAAATAGTCTTGTCAAAAGTCTGTCATAAAATCCATCATTGTCTAGATTGCTCAAATAGTGGTCAAAATCTGATAAAGCCTTACGCTGCAACAACATCGCTGTGGTTGTTGGAGGGATGAGCCATGCATCGCGTCATTTGGCTTCAAGCCTACTAATAATTAAACTAAAAGTAGGAAAATCTTATATAAAAGAATTCTATACTCAAAATTCTCTAATGGCGGAATCATCAAACGTGCCAAGAAAAGAAGCCTCAGAACACGATTCTACTGTGTATCTTAATCCATACTTTCATTTTGACCCTAAAGCAAACATAACAGAGGACCTGGTATTCAAGTGCAAGGCTATTCTGACAAATGAGCAATTCTGGAATGCAATACAGGATGGACTTGACGTTCTTCTGAAAGAAGCTGGAGCTGTGATCTTGTTCCAGATGGGATTGAGGTATGGCGTTGAGGTCGGCTCAAAGGCCAAGGAGGCCATACCTGATGTACATCAAGCAGTCAAGTTCTTGGAAACTTATGGCTTGTTTTCAGGCTGGGGCAAGTTTACTACATCTCCTTTCTCATTGTCAATGGGTCACCTTACAGACAGTGTCACCGTAAAAGTAGAAAACAGTTTTTTTGCAACCATGGGCAAGAAAAAGTGGGAAACACCTAGGTGCTTTTTGATCTCCGGCTTGCTTGCAGGCATAACAGAAGGACTTCTTGGAGAAGGTCATAACTGCATCGAGACAAAGTGCATGGCTACTGGCTCGAAATATTGTGAATTTCTGATAACAAGAAGAAAGTAACTACTTGTAGCCTTCCTTCGGGAACTTCATGCCCACCTTCCTCATTGTGCCGTCTTCCATTCTGGCAAACTTTTCAATGACATCCCAGTTCTTCTTTATGATCTCTGCCACAGGCTCTGGCACCTTGTCGCGCCATTTTTCGTCGTTGCCGCCTTCGATGGCTTGCCGGTAGAGTTCTTCCTTGACCGACGATGCGGAAATTTCAAGCCTGTCGGCCTTGAGCGGATTGAGCCTGTATGCCTTTAGCATGAGCCGCTCCGCCTTGTCGCCGGTGTACGATACAAATTTTTCTTCTTTTATCTGTGCTATTATCTGGTTGCGCAGTTTCCACGAACGTGATGATAGGAGCGGCGGCATGTACTTGATGTATGGCGCGTAGAAGGTATAATCAGGAAGCACCGACACGGAATCCCCAAAGACAGACTCGACCATTGACTTGCGCAGCTCGTACGAAAATGGAAAGCTCTTTGTGTTTATCTCGCGCCCGTCCTTGATAAAGCGCACCGGGAAAACATAGACGCGGTGCTCCTGCTTGAGTATAGAGATTATCGACTCGTGCGCCCTTGTCATGGGGTTCAGGTGCGCAAGGTAGATTGCCGCGGTGGTCATGTATGCCTACATTGTATGCAGGGCTATAATAAGAGGTTCTGTCAAGGCTTCGGTTGATGAACAACCTGGCTTATCGGATCGTAAAAATCTGTCCGATTTTCGCACTGGAACCCTACAATGCCGTTGATGAAGATGTGCCCCATCAACCTGTTTCCGGGATTAACTGCTCCATTGTAATCGGCGTTGCAAGAGTAACCACAGGCATGACACACGAACAAGCTCTGATGTGGGCGACTGGTGTTGTCACTTCCGCACCTGTGGCAGAGCTTTTGCTGCTGTACCATTCCTTTGCTGTAAGCAAGGGTGTATTCCTTCCCAGCTTTGCCTTGTACGTGATGTACGTGTACTGTGTCAGCCAGTAGAAGAAGGGC